>Ga0129298_10000154_pt1 | contig 23999 bp, 22 predicted proteins | sample I19B2metaG_FD_94707 | JGI IMG/M metagenome (GOLD analysis project Ga0129298, IMG submission 94707) | Lake sediment bacterial and archeal communities from Gulf of Boni, Indonesia to study Microbial Dark Matter (Phase II) - ​I19B2 metaG | ecosystem: Environmental > Aquatic > Freshwater > Lake >... | reverse complement strand
TGAAAAAATGAGGCTTAGAATTGGTCACCTTTCAACGGTATATCATACGGCTTTTATTCTGATGGATGCTGACTGGGTTAAAGAGAGAATAGGTATAAAAACAGATTGGCGACTGTTTCCAACTGGTCCAGATATGGTTAAGGCTTTTTTCAGAGGCGAGTTGGACTTGGGTTATATGGGTCTTCCTCCAGCAATGATAGGAATGGATAGAGGCTTGAAAATCAAATGCGTTGCTGGTGGACATGTAGAGGGCACAGTTCTGGTAGCCAAGAAAAGTTTTCAAAGATTAGAAGAGCTAGAGACCATAAACAAGGTGCTAAAGCAGTTTAAAGGTAAAGCCATAGGAACGCCTTCGAAAGGTTCAATTCATGATGTTATCATACGGCAACTTATCGATGAAGCTGGGCTGAAGCAAAATGTAGCAGTCAGAAATTTTGAGTGGGCTGACTTCATACTTGAAGCCATGGAGGACAATGTGGTCGACTGTGGCTGTGGCACGCCTTCCTTGGCTGTCTTAGCTTCCAGATTTTTAGATGCAGAAATAGTTTTGTCCCCTAAAGCTATGTGGCCGCATAACCCCAGCTACGGAATCATAGCGACTGTGCAGATGATAAAGAAATATCCTGAGTTATTGGAAAGTTTCTTGAGGTTACATGAGGACGCGTGCAACCTTATAAGAACAAAGCCTCAGAAGGCTGCCGAATTGGCTGCAAAAGCAGTAGGTATAGTAGATAAGGATTTCATTCTGGAAGTCTTTAAGGTTTCACCAAAATACTGTGCAAGCTTACCTGATAAATACATAGAATCAACTCTATCTTTTGTGCCAGTGCTACAGAAGATGAGATATATCTATAAATCCTTAGGCAAATCTGACATTTTTCACACGGATATCATAGACAGAGTCCACAGAGAAAAGCCTCACTATAATGACCCCTCTGTGCTTAGATAACTAGCCTAGCCTCCAGCAACAGGAGGCACTATAGTCAGAACGCTTCCATTCTGAAGTTTAGTTCGCAAGCCATCTAGCTTTTCGACGTTCTGCCCATCAACGAGAAATAGAAGTCTTACCCCTTTATGTTCCCTTCCTGAGAAGATGTACCTTTCAAATTTTTTCCCATATTTTCCATTCAAGAAATTCAAAGCGTCTTCTATGGTTGATCCTTCTTGTATGTCAATTTCTTCTTCACGCTTTCCTGTTATTTCACGTAATACAGTAAAGTAATGGACAATAACTTTCATAGTAGGCTTCTTCCTTTTTGAAATCAGCTAGCAATCAGTATAAACGCGCAAATAGCGAAATTAATATTTGCCTTTCCTCTACTCGCCTATGAGGAAGGCTATGCAAGTTCTGAAGGCTACTCGGAAAAATATTGCCGTTGCCTCTGAAGTTGTTAGAAGCGGAGGGCTAGTTGTATATCCAACTGAGACAGTTTATGGATTAGGATGCGACCCACTAAATATCGAGGCGGTTAAGAGAGTCTTTCGGGTGAAAGGTGACAGGAAAAAACCGCTTCCCATACTGGCATCAAGCATTGAGCATATTGAAAAAGTGACTTATCTTTCCAAAAGTGTAAAAAGCGTAACAGCAAGATTTTGGCCTGGACCGCTCACTTTAGTCGTCAGTAAGAAGCCCTTTTTGCCAGACATCGTCACTTGCAATCAAGATTCTGTTGGGGTAAGAATACCCAACCATGATGTAGCGATTAGGCTCATCCAGTTGTCCGATGGACTTTTAGTTGGGACTAGTGCCAATAAAGCTGGGAGAAAGCCTCCGAAAACTGCTGAAGAAGCCATTAAACAGATTGGAGAAGAAGTTGATGTAATTTTAGACGGGGGACCAGCAAGTTTTGGCACATCTTCAACCGTAATAGACTTCACTTCTGCAAAACCCAGACTTCTCCGTGAAGGGCCAATAAGCCTTAAAGAAATATTGGATGTTTTCTCACTTAGGCAATCTTAGTTTATGAAAAGCGTTTTATTCTTATTAAAGCAAATCAGTAACAGTAGTGAAGAAGAATGCCATCAGAGACTACGATGATTATAGTTCCGCTTCCTGCAATCTTGCTTCTCGTAACCGCAGCTGCGATTTTCTTTTTTGTAGTTCTGTGGAGAAAAGGCAAGACAGTGGAAGCCTTACTAGTATTAAATGCTTTACTACAAATTTTCATCATAACGATTTTGCTTTTTAAACCTTAACATTCCTAGCCGTTACTAAATCATAAGATGTTAACTCCCGAAAAATGAGGTATCTAAATGCTGAAAGATTTCAATCTACTAATCACTACAGCTCGTGGCAACGAAGAAAACGCCTGCTCAGAAATATGGTATTTGCTAGGCGAGATAGGAGACTCTGCAGTTGCTATTGATAAAACTGGCATAACTGGACTAGTTGCTGCAAAAACCTCTCTAAATCCCTTTGAGGTCATAGAAAAACTTCGAATATTATTAAAAGAACGCCCATACGAGTTCCGCTACACACTTAGGATAATTCCAATTGAGAAAGTTGTGCGCACAACACTTGAAGACATTGAGAGAATTTCCGCAGAATTAAATTCAAAAATAGACGAGAAAGAGACTTTTCGAGTGAGCGTAGAGAAAAGATTCAGTGAACTTCCAACCGAGCAAATAGTCGAAGTTGCAGCAGCAAACATCGAAAGAAAAGTAAGCTTAGAGAAGCCAGACAAAATCGTTCTCATAGAAATCGTTGGAAAATTTACTGGCATATCAGTCATAAAACCATCAGACATCTTCTCTGTCAGTAAGGAGCGAATTTAGCTAACGCTGAAGGGCCAATAAAGCAACATGCTCGATAACTAGGTCAGTTAGTGCCTTCTTTTCCATGCCTTTCCTTTCCAATTTAGCATTTAGTTCAGGCTCAGAAATGCCAAATAACTTTTTGATACCATCAATTTTCTCATTAGTCAGTTCAAGAACGCTGTCATCATTTTTTCCAGGCATTAGATGCAAAATAGCTTTTAAGGTTTTGTTTGCCTTCAACTCTGTGTCAGCAAGAACAAGAACCGCAACATTCAAGGAATCTGGTTTAATACCAAGCAATTCTACGGCTTTTTTGATTTGTCGTTGAGCAGAAGCGTAGAGGAGGATTTCCACGGCTAAACTATTCGAAATGTTTAATCTATTTTCGAAGGCTTTCAAAGCGTTTAGAACGGCAAAATAAAGGTGCTCCCAACCAGCGATTAGTTCAGCGTCGAAAAACTGGACTTCTGCATCTCCAGTTTTCTTTCTGACAAGAGTTAGGAGGTCGTTCGCACCCTTTATCTTTACGTCTTTGAATCCCGCCACGGTGATGTACCTGTTGAACCCTTCTATTCTTCTTATCATTTTTCTTCCTTTCCTTCATGAATTTCTTGAATAAAGCGTTCGACAAGTTTTCTGTTAAAACCAGACTTTACGAGTTTCTCCTTAGCCTCCTCAATTGATTTTCCTTGTCGCTCATACTTTTCCAAAACGTTCCTCACGGTTTCCTTTCTCTCCCAAGGAAAGATAACCCATTTTTTAGTCTCCTTCTCAAAGTAGTCTGGAAGCGTGACACTCCAAGGCTTGTAATAAATTGACGCTATCTTAACATCCGTTGCGCCCTGCTCGAACAAATGGGACCGCACTTTGCGAAGGCTTTGACCCGTATCTGCCACATCATCCATAACTAGGATCTTTTTTCCTTTCACAGGCATTGAGACGGGCTGGGTAATGACAGGCTCACCTTTAGTCTCTGCAACTCCTTTATAAAACTCGGCTTTTACATTCGCGATCTGCGGATTCTCAAGTAAATCGGACATGACTCGGGCAGGCGCCCATCCGCCGCGGGAAACACCAACAATTATATCAGGTTTACACTTGTCTTTTCTAATCCTGTCTGCTAAATTGAGGAGCATTTCGTAAATTTGTTCCCAAGATGGAATTTCAAACTCTAAAGCTTCACTCACTTTGAACCCAACATTACTCATGGCAAATACTTTGAGAGCAATTGTCACCTGATGAAACAAAAAGCTTTTCTGTGGCACAGACAAATATTTTCAAGAGGGCAATATAGCATGTGCACGTCCAAGAAGAAAGCTGAGAAAAAAGAGAAGAAGAAATAAGTAATTCTAGTTGACAGAACTTTTCCTTGGAACAAGCATACGATACAGTAGTATATCGTCCTTAATAGTCATTATTGACAAACTTAAAATTCAGTTACTACGATTTATCTGCTAAGACAGACAGGTGTTCACCTTTGAAAACAATCATTGAATGTGTGTCAAACCTCAGCACATCAAACCCAAAAGTTGTGGAAGCAATCTTAAACGAAATAAGGAAAATAGATAAGGCCTACATTCTCGATTATACTTTCGACGATTACTATAACAGGCTTGTTGTCTCCTTCATCGGAAACGAAAAATCAGTCCTCACAGCGGCTCTAAATTCATCCATAAAAGCCATTGAACTAATAGACATGAGAAAACATAAGGGGCAACATCCACGCTTCGGAGCGGTAGACGTAGTTCCATTCATTCCTATAAAAAACGCCACAATACAAGACTGCACTGAAATTGCGAAGAAATTTGGCAGAACACTTGCAGAAAAATGTGAGGTTCCAGTTTACTTGTATGGAGAAGCAGCCACAAGCGCTGAAAGAAGCGACTTGGACTGGATAAGAGAAGGCGAATATGAAGAACTGAAGGAAACGATGAAAGAACCAGATAGAAAGCCTGATTTTGGACCGAATCATCCGCATCCTACAGCAGGCGCAACAGCAACTGGCGCGAGAAAAATTATGGTAGGCTTCAACGTAAACTTGGGTACATCAGACCTATCAATTGCTAAGAAAATCGCCAAAGCATTGCATGGGAAAAAAGGTGGATTAGCTTATGTTAAGGCGATGGCTGCAGAAATCCCAGAGAAGAAGATAACCCAAATAGGAATGAGTATAGGAGATTTTGAGAAAACGCCACTCTACAGAGTCTTTGAACTGCTTAAGGTTGAGGCAGAAAGATATAATGTACCTATAGTTGGAGCAGAGTTTTGCGGCATGGCACCTCTGCAGGCCTTGATAGATGTAGCCAAATACTATCTGAAGATAGATGCCCTAGATGATAATCGAGTGCTTGAAATCGCTGTACAAAAGGCTCTAGACAAAAAGGCGAGCTAAAAGTGGCCATAAGAAAAGAAGTAGATCTAATCATCAAAAATGCAAACGAACTTCTCACGATTGCGGGCGCTAGCAAGAAACCGTTTCTGGGCACACAAATGAAAGAGCTGGGAATAATCAAAGATGGCGGTTTGGCAGTAAACAATGGGCGAATAGTAGCGGTAGGAAAGACAGAAAATATAATCAAACGATTCAAAGGCAAGGAAAGCCTTGATGCCAATGAAAAAGTGGTTATGCCGGGCTTTGTAGACTGCCATACGCATCTTGTTTTTGCAGGCTCAAGAGAAGAAGAGTTTGAGATGAGATTGCAAGGCGCTTCCTACATGGAAATCTTGCAGAAAGGAGGCGGAATTCTAAAAACAGTACAAGACACAAGGAAAGCCAGCAAAACTGAATTAGTTGAGAATTGTAAGCGAACATTAAAAGTCATGCTTGAACATGGAACAACCACTGCGGAAGCGAAAAGTGGATATGGACTGAATATGAAAGATGAAATAAAATGCTTAGAAGTTATGAAAATCTTGAACGAGAAGCAGCCAGTTGAAGTTGTTCCAACCTTTTTGGGTGCTCACGCAATTCCCCCAGAATACAAAAACAATACAGACGGATATGTTGCTCTCCTAATCGAAGAAATGATTCCAGCAATTGCTAGGCGCAAATTAGCTGAATTCTGCGATGCCTTCTGCGAAAAAGGAGTATTCAGCATAGAACAGTCGAAAAAAATTCTTCTAAACAGCAAAAGGCATGGTTTGATGCCAAAACTCCATGCAGACGAAATGACAAGACTCGGTGGCGCCGAGTTAGCCGCAGAGATAGAGGCTGTGTCTGCAGAGCATCTGCTTTTCGCCTCAGAAAAAGGAATGGAAATGTTAGCAGAAAAAGGAGTAGTTGCTGTTTTGCTTCCTGGAGCTGCATTCTCTCTTATGCTTGGGCGATATGCTGATGCAAGGAAAATGATTGAGTTTAACGTGCCAGTTGCTTTGGGAACAGACTTCAATCCAAGCTGCTGGATAGAAAACATGCAGACTATAATAGCCTTAGCCTGCTACGAAATGAAAATGACTTCTGCAGAGGCTATAGTGGCGGCTACGATAAATGCGGCTCATGCCTTAAATCGAGCTAGAGAAGTTGGAAGTCTGGAAGTTGGTAAAAGAGCCAATATTCTAGTTTTAGGTGTTCCTAATCACAAGTTTTTGGGCTACCGCCACGGAGTGAACATGGTTGAGAAAGTAGTGAAAAACGGAAAGCTTGTTGTTGGCTCCCTTGAAGTATGATTTTGGAAATTGAAGAAGATTCGGCATTTCTTTTGGTGCATGTGGCTGCAAAGAGAGATTAGCGAATCGTAATATTTAATACTCTCCTCATGCATATATAACATGGGGGAGGTATACGGACTCAAAACACATCACAAACTATTACCCATTGTATACGTGCCTAAATCTCGAACTCTTCTTGAAGCTATTGCGAATGCAATCTGTCTGATAAAAGTCAGTATGCTGCAATCGCTATTGACAATGTAATCATAAGAAGGGGCTATTAGCCTCCCCTAAACTTTTTTCAAAACGAAATCTTATTTACGTTCTTTTCCATTTACGCCTTTTGGTGTACGCCTTGCCAACGTCTAGAAAAGCAATCAAATGCATCACTGGTCTTGAGTTGCATTGTAAAAACTGGCAGATTGAAGGCATTTTTCGCATGTTGCATAACGTTCTTGATCCTGAAGTTGCTAAAGATCCAGAAAACCTAATTGTCTATGGTGGAACTGGAAAGGCAGCTAGAAATTGGGAATGTTTTGACGCCATTGTTGAAACGCTTGAGGAACTAGAAGCTGACGAGACGCTTTTGATTCAAAGTGGCAAGCCTGTCGCAGTTTTTCAAACGCATGAGTGGACTCCTCGGGCTCTGATTGCCAATGCTATGATAGTGCCAAAATGGGCCACATGGGATTACTTCTACGAGTTGGAGCAAAAAGGCTTGATTATGTTTGGACAGATGACTGCTGGCTCATGGGCTTACATAGGCACACAAGGCATCCTGCAAGGGACCTATGAAACCTTAGCAGCAGTGGCAAAAGAACATTTCAAAGGAAGCCTAAAAGGAAGACTCGTTCTGACAGCGGGATTAGGTGAAATGGGTGGAGCACAACCGCTTGCCGTGACAATGAATGAAGGCATTGCAGTAGTTGTTGAAATCGACAAGAAAGCAATTGAAAGAAGACTTAGACACAGATATCTTCAAACATGGACAGACAACCTAGATGAAGCGGTTGACGTAGCTTTGCAAGCTAAAGAAAAGGGAGAAGCAAAAAGTATAGGGTTACTTGGAAACGCAGCTGAGGTTCATCCTGAACTTGTGAAAAGAGAAATAATTCCAGATGTCGTTACAGATCAGACGTCCGCTCATGACCCACTTAACGGCTATTACCCATCTGGCCTCTCCAAGGAAGAAGCTGATGAACTTCGCAAAAATAATCCAGGAAAATATGTGAAGATGGCTGAAAAAAGCATGCGTACTCAAGTAGAAGCAATGACGAAGATGATGAAGAAAGGCGCAGTTGTTCTTGAGTATGGCAATAATCTGCGACAACAAGCCTACAATGCAGGGTTTAAAGACGCATTTGCTTTCCCAGGATTTGTGCGGAGATATATTAGACCAATGTTCTGTGAAGGCCGTGGACCTTTTAGGTGGACATCTCTAGTCGGCGAGCCAGAAGACATCTGTAGGCTTGATGATGTTATCCTTAAAGAATTTGCGTACAATAAAGAATTGTGCAGATGGATAAGAAAGGCAAGGGAGCAGGTTAAGTTTCAAGGCTTGCCCGCGCGTGTATGCTGGCTAGGATTTGGTGAAAGAGCCAAATTCGGAAAAATCATGAATACCATGGTCAGCAGAAAAGAACTTTCAGGTCCAATATGGATAGGTCGTGACCATCTCGACGGTGGAAGTGTTGCCTCACCAAACAGGGAAACAGAAGGCATGAAAGACGGCAGTGACGCCATTGCAGATTGGCCTATTCTAAATGCCCTACTAAACGCTGTTGCTGGGGCTACATGGGTTTCAGTGCATCACGGCGGCGGCGTAGGAATAGGCTACAGCATACACGCTGGAATGTGCCTAGTCGCAGATGGCACAAAAGAAGCAGAGAAAAGAATCTTGCGAGTCTTAACCACAGACCCTGGAACAGCGATAGTGAGACATGCAGATGCAGGATACGAAAAGGCTCAGCAGATTGCCAAGCATAAAAGAATCAAAATGCCCATGTTAGAACGATGAAAAAACTTGCTTCAGTTTTCTCTTAGACTTAATATTCAGGTTAAGTTTTATCTCTAAATCTTGCAACGTTTAATAACTATACTCGCCGAATTGCAGGAATAAAATAGGAGGAAGCAATGGTGTTAAGCATAGACGGCGAAAAGCTAACCATAGAAGACATAGTCGCTGTAGCACGCAACAACGAGAAAGTGATGATTCCGAAAGAAGTAAAAAAGAAAGTGGCAAAGTGCCGTCAGATTTTGGAAGAACTTGTGAAAAAGAAAAAAATCGTCTACGGCGTCACAACTGGATTTGGAGCCTTAGGAAGCCAAATAATCCCTCTAGAAGATATTAGGGAACTGCAGTCTAACCTTATTAGAAGTCACTCCGCAGGTGTTGGAGAGCCACTAGATAAAGATGTAACACGAGCCTTAATGCTTCTAAGAGCCAACACTTTGGCTAAGGGCAACTCTGGGGTAAGAATAGAAACTCTGGAAACGTTAGTGCAGATGATAAACAAGAGGGTTCATCCAATTATCCCTGAGAAGGGCTCTGTTGGCGCAAGTGGAGACCTCGCACCTCTCTCGCATATGACATTAGTAATGATTGGTGAAGGAGAAGCAGAGTATAATGGAAAAAGAATAAGTGGAAAACAAGCCATGAAATTAGCGGGAATAAAGCCAATCGAACTGGATTTTAAAGAAGGAATCGCGCTAAATAATGGCACACAAATGATGGTAGCCATCGGAGCATTAGCACTCTATGACTCAAAGATATTGATTAAAACTGCGGAAATCGCTGCTGCAACGAGTTTGGAAGCCTTAAATGGAATATCAGACGCATTTGATGAAAGAATACATCAAGTTAGACCTCATTTAGGTCAGATTACAATCGCAAGGAATATTCGGCATTTGATTTCTGGTAGCAAGAACGTCAAAGCAAGCAATGACATGCTTAAAGAAAGGATGGATAGGCCTCCACAAGACCCGTATTCTTTGCGATGCATTCCTCAAGTTTTAGGAACAGTGATGGATGCTGTTGCCTATGTTAGAAAAGTGATAGAGACCGAAATCAACTCTGCGACTGACAACCCCTTAATCTTCTCAGAGGCTAAAGAATGCTTATCTGGCGGAAACTTTCATGGACAACCAATTTCAGCGGCTATGGACTTTCTCTCAATAGCACTTGCGACATTGGGCAACATGTCTGAAAGACGCATATCAAGACTTGTCGATGAAAACTTGAGTCAAGGACTTCCTGCTTTCCTAATTCACAAAGACATGAAGAAAGGTGTACACAGTGGTTTCATGACAGCCCAATACACCGCAGCTGCGTTGGCTTCTGAAAATAAGACTTTGGCGCATCCCGCCAGTGTTGATTCTATTCCTACTTCTGCGAACTTTGAAGACTTTGTAAGCATGGGGTCAATAGCTGCTAGAAAAGCAGTTGAAATTCTCAGAAATGTAGAGCATATTATAGCAATTGAGTTATTGTGTGCGGCACAGGGAATAGATTTTAGAGGTCCAGATAAACTTGGAATGGGAACGAAAGTAGCTTACTCTTTTTTAAGGAAATATGTGCCCATGCTTAAAGAAGATAGAATATTATCCAATGACATAAAGACCGTAGTAGAGCTGATTAGAAGTGGGCAACTCACAAATACTGTTGAAGGAATTATAGATACGAAACACTGAATAAATAAAAAAAGAGATGAGCCACGTTCTTATAGATATTTTTTGCAGTTAGTGCAGTACCATCTGCCGTATTGTTGTATGAAAGTCGATGGTTGACCACAAGTAGGACACAATTGAGCTCCTACAGCAGGTTGGGACGGACTTGGTCTTGGCGTCTTTGTAGACAAGTATGCCATGAAACCTTGATCCACAATACGCTTAATCGCGTGCACTAGCACGTATATGCCTCCGAACAATATTAGAAAATTAACTGCTCCAAGAAGACCGGAGAAATATTGTGGAAGACCATAGAGGCCTAGTGATGAAATCATCTTATTGAAATAGGTTCCGAAGGAAATTATAAAAGCCGCCATAATAATCTGTATGACCCCTAAGATGACCCCGATGATACCTACTCCGGCACCGCGAGCTTTTTCCGCCATATTGTCACCGTGAAAAGTTATTTAATACTTCAATTTATAAAACATTTGGTTATCAAAATGATAAAAACAAGGAAAGGATTTCGTTGTTTTGTCTTCGGAATGATATTAACTTTAGCTGCATCATTAAACTTCTGCGGTGCGCCCACAAGTGTAGCGGACACAGAGTCCTATTCTTTTGTGTATAACTACGGAAATGCTAAGATTTGGGCTTTTATCACGTTAGATTACCCTTTTTTCGTAGGGCCAGAAACAAATAGTTCGGCGTCAGCAACGATTTATTTGGAGAAGTTGGGAAGCAACATAGGTGTGTTCATAAATAGGTTAACATTTGGCTTTGAAGGAACCCAAATTAGAAAGACCGTATCACCGAACGTGACTCTTAACAATAGCCTACGTTCATGGACATGGAACACAACATTTGAGCAAGAAGACATTAATCAAATATTGTTTCCGGGACAGATAATGACTAGGACTTTGAATTTTGAATTTAGATACGACGTAATAGATTCCTCAGGCGAATATTGGTTTTATCGCATCAATGAAAATATTCCTGTAGCAATCCAAAGCGCTGAGCAATCGGCAGAAACATGGACATCTTTTGGAACAGTTTTTCTTATTGTGTCAATTTTCGGAGTATCATGTGCTGTTATCGTGCTTTGGCTCAAAATCCGCAGATATAGAAAGGCAACTTTATCTACAAAAAGAAAAGAGAATGCGTCATACTGATGGAGGCTTCTTGCCAGTTAAGATTCTTAGGCTAGTTCTTTTAACGCTCGCAAGCGTTTAACTATGTTTGGATGTGTGGAAAATACCTCTACTATCTTGTCTAGAGTAGTTACTTCTTTTCTTAGAACTTCTTCGACAAGCTTCTGGTCGCCTAAGTGCGAGCTCATGTGTGTTATTGATGTTGCATCTGCTTCTGCTCGGTCTGGGTCAGATATGAATAAGGCTTTAAAAGAGTTTAAGCTGCCCATGTTTCGGTTGAATTTCTTCATGTTTTTGGTTGCATAGACTATTTTTGCTAATCCTTCGGAGAGTTTGCGTGGGCCGTCCTCAACTATTGTTGCGCTGTGGCGATCTGCAAAATATTCTCTTAGTCGGCTAATGTAAAGCGAGAACATTGTGAGAATCCAGTATAGAGCTATGCTTATTATGCCTATGATTGCGGTTCCACCGCCTCTTTCTTCTCTGCTACTGTAGCGAGAAGATAAGAGCATAGAGAACCCTATGTAATAGAATAATGCTGGCAGAATTGAGACAAACATCATCACTTGTACGTCTCTATGTTTCAAATGTCCCAGTTCATGACCTACGACAGCTTCAACTTCCTCGCTGTCTAAAGTTTTTAGCAAGCCTTCCGTCACTGCCACTCTGCTTCCTGCGATAGGCGAGCTGTAAGCAAAAGCGTTGGGCAGTGGGATTTTGGCAATCATGACTTTAGGTGTTTTGATGCCGCTTTTCTGGCTTAATTGTTCAACCATTTCAACGAGCTTCGGTTCTTCGGATTTTGAAACTTGTCGTACACGGTAAATGGCGCCGATAAGGTATGGGGCGATTAACCATTGGATTAGGTTGAAGGCTACGACAAATATGGCTAGCGTCCAGAAACTGAAGAGTTGCGTTAGGCTAAGAATAACAGCGAAGGCTAAAGTGGACAAGCCTATGATTATAGCTAATGTTCCGACGAGAGAAAGCCTGAGTCTCCATAAACTCATGTTATTTCACTCAAAGGAGTTGAAAGTTGTAAAGTAACTTATATCTCTTACTAAAAAGGCGGCATAACCTTGGTTCAAGGTTTTCAGTGTGCTTTCCAGTAGTCGATGAAGGCTGCACAGAACGTCCATAGATCATCTTCGTCTATGTCGCAGTCGTCGTCAAAGTCGCAGTTTGGATCCTTCCAGTGGATTTCATAGTAGTCGATAAAGCGTGCACAGAAGTACCAAAGATCGTCCTCGTCAATGTCAGTGTCTGCGTCCAAGTCGCCTAACCAAGTGACAAATACCCAGCTTGTGCAGTTATTGTTTGCTATGTCCGTTTCGCCTTGCAAGGTGTCGGCCACAGTGCTCACAGTATAGTTTCCCCTAGCAAAGCTGGTAGTGTTCCAAACAAAAGAGACAATAGTAGACCCTCCACTCGGTAGACTGATTATTTTTGAGGCAATAGAAGTCATGTTGGCATATGCTGTGACGTTGAAGGTTTCAGCGAAATCTCCTTCATTTTTGGCTGTTACGTTGATTTGCATGGTAAATCCTTGTTCGACAATGTTTTTGGTAAAGGTGATGCCAGATGTGGCTATGTCGTAGGCTTCTGTGATGGATCTGTTTGTTATGTAGGTGAATACGGGTAGCCATCGTTTGATTACTGTTTCGATGTCATTTGGGTCTGGATTGAAATATTGGAAGACTCCTTTTTCCCACCATGTGTCTGGGTCTGGTCCAGGCTCGTACTGCCACGCGGTATGGTTTGTGTAGATTTCGCATGTTAAAGCAAATGTGCCCCTATCACCGTACATCCAGTCATCCCATGTGCCGTAAGAAACGTATAGATCGCTTGATTGCTCATGCGTTGTTCCACCTGTAATGTCTGAGAGATCCTTAGCAATTTCTTTAAATTTCACATCGTCTGGCGATGAAAGATACGTGTATCCCCAAGGGTATAGTATGAGCTCAGCTCCTGAATGGAAGCTTATGGCATATTTGAAAACATGCTGTAGAGCTAGGTTTCTTATAGCTTGTGTTTCAGGTTCTGAAAAAGGTGCTGGACCCTTATATATCTCGGATTCTGGGTCTGAACTCCCATGTTCCCATTCATAGTCATAGTTTCTATTTAAGTCAACGCCTCCAACCCAGTCTTCATTGTATTTTCCATCACTGTCGTCATCTATGCCTTCCCACCTGATGATGTAGTAGTGTGTGCCATCATCGAAGACGAGGTCTTCTATGTAGCTATCCCCATCTTCATCGTCTGGCGGGTCTTCGTCAAGTAAGCTGTCTCCATCTTCATTGGTTGGGCGAGCGTTTTTACGTTGCCACTCATTCCGTTTAACGGCGTCGAAGCCGTCTACGTTTAACGCTACAACTATGTAGATTTCACTATAGTTTAACATGTAGGTTATGGTTGCGTTTGTTCCAAATTTGGTTGCGGCTTCTACAGCAAAGTATAAGGCTAGTTCTGCTGTGATGGGCTCGCGGGCATGGTGATAGCCTACGAAGAAGACTTTTGGCTTTGGATGTGTATTGGTTTCGTTTGTTAGCCTTATGCAGTAAATGTTTAGGTTTTGCCAGCTTTTGCCAATGGAGAAGACGTCTACGATATCTGGATAAGTAGCATTCAAGTAGAGAAGTGTATTAACGATTTCTGTGTAATTGTGGTAATGGTTCCAATCACGCCAAGGTCCCAACCAAGGGGTCATTAGCGGATAGTTATCTTGATTACCTGCATCGATAACGTATGGCGTGTCACCTATCCCATCACTTCGAGTGATGTTCTGATTAGGACCACTATACAAGTCTACACCATTATAGTCGCCCCAGTAGTTTCCGCCAGATGGATAGCCATCATCCCAAGTATTCCTAGAGTCATAAGTATAGATTTGGTCAAGGTTGCTCATGAAATTATTATGATAAATGTGGTTATCGTAAGACTCTGTGAGAATGATGCCGCACTCATTGTCCGTTATGTTATTTCCTGTAAGAGTATTGTTTGAAGACCTATGAAGCCAAATGCCACGCTCATTGCTTGCCAATTGACTTCCATTTATTATTGAGTTCGTGGTGTAAGCAAGCATCATGCCTTCTATGTTATTGGTAAGGTTCAAGTTTCGAACAGTTATGCAGGTACAGTTAATAAGAGCGACATATCCGGCGTCAAATGGCACAGCAACATCTTGCCTATTAATCCAATAATAAACTGGCTTACCATCTACGGTATTCGAAGTATCTATGTCTTGAAAGAAACTGGAGAGGCCCCAGTCAATGAATATGCCAAAGTTGTGTTTGTTTCGGGTCGCTTTGTTATTTCTGAGTGTGTTGTTTGAGGATTCTTCGAAAATGATTCCATAGTGGCTTGTTGTTATGTTGTTTTCGATTAGAGTGTTATTATTTGAATGTTGTTGAAGACCGATGCTGTCATGATTCCCTGCTATGTTATTTTGAACTATGCTATTATAGCAGGAAGACTCCCAAAGTCTTATGGCGAGACAGTTGTTTGCCGTTATGTTGCAACCCATCATAGTATTGTAGTTTGAAAACTCGAGGCAGATGCCATCATAGAAACTGTTGATAGTTACGTATCTGATAGTCACATTGCTTCTGTGTGATAGGTAGATCCCTGCTCCGTCTCCTGTTCCTTTAAGTATGTGTCCCGCGCCGTCAACTACAATGTTATCCCTTTGTATCACAATCATATCATAAATATCAGCAGTCAGGGTGTAAGTAATATTGTCGGAAGTGGAAATTGGTGCTGTTGGTGGGTCTATTGAGCCGTCAGCTCTAATGTAAATGGTTCCACTTGCCTTAACTGGTTGAACATTAAACGGCAACGTTAACATGCCTATTGAAATCAAAGATAACATTATTTCAGAAACCGTTCTACTCATTTCCGCTTCTCCTTTCTCTTACAATTATATTTTCACGAAACGAATTAAGGCTTTCTCCCAACATAAGAAACAACATTATCAGTGATGATGAAGATGAAACAAAAATAATTTTATTCTCACACAGACTAGGGACACAAATACTTTAGCAAAAGAAAACAAAAATACATAAGAAAAGAAAACAGCCTTTTAGAGAGATGAAACCAATGCAATATTCAGTCTATTTCGGTGACTTTAGGCAAGTAATGCCCACCTTAAATGCTAAGCCCAAACTCGTAATTGCTGATCCACCCTTCGGCATAGGCTTCAAAAGCAACATGCAAACCTACAACAGAGACGAAGACTCAATAAGCTACGTAGAAGTCTCGCCAAAAGAATATTCCTCATTCATTCATTCTCTTTTATTCCTCAGCAAAAAGACGTTAACAGACGATGGTAGCATGTACATTTTCAGCAGCTGGAACAACTTGAGAACCGTCTTAAACGAAGTAGACCGAGTAGGCTTCCACATCCTAAATCATATCATTTGGAAGTACCAGTTTGGAGTTTACACTAAAAGAAAATTCGTTACAAGCCATTACCACATACTGCTGCTGGTAAAAGACCCAAAAAACTACACTTTCAACAAGCAAAAGGACTATGACGAAGACGTGTGGACGTTCAAAAGAAGATACAACTTTAAGACTAAGACTGCAGGAAACGAGCTGCCAATAGAACTAGTCAAAAAATGCATACTAACCTCATCAAACAAAGGCGATTTAGTACTAGACCCAGTTTTAGGCTCAGGCACGACAATCAAAGCATGCATAGAAACAGACAGACAATGCATCGGAATAGAACTGAACAAAGACCTGGCTAAGAGAATCAAAGAAAAATGCGGAGAAAAACAAGTCACTTACATTAACGCATAAAAGAAAAGGCTACTTGGATAGGATTTCACTTCGTGGCTCTATGTTTACTGATAAACTTGACTCCCTTTATACTTTTCAGATGTTCGTCACTTGTTACAATTTCGGCGTTGTATGCTTTTGCAGTGGCTACAATGATTGAGTCTGCCATTCCTAAATTCAAGTTCATGCTGATGTCAGCTGCCTTTAAGGATAGGGGACTTGTTAATTCAACGATGTTTGTGCGGGACATTTGAGTATAAGCTTCTAATGCCTTCTGTTCACCTTTCGTGCTTTTGATCCTTCTATAAACCTCATATATGACGATTGTTGGAGTCACGGTTTTTTCAGCATCTGCTTTTTCTATAAAGGCTGCGTAGCTCTCTGCTAATGGACCGTCTGCGAAGTATTCTATCCACCCAGATGAATCGATTAGAATCAAAAACGATCCTCTTCGTCTCTAAGCCTATGCGTATTTATTCCTTTTACAAATCCTCTCATTTCTTTTATTGGTTTTTGAGGTATAAGATGAACGACACCGTCTTTTTCGATAACAACAATTTTTTGCCCAGGTTTCAATTCCATTTTCTCTCTAACATCTTGTGGTATCACGATTTGATATTTCGAGGAAAGCGTTACCACTCCCATAAACGACACTCATCTGTTTAACGAATGATTTATCGATATATAAACCTTCTTACGAATCGGTTAACGTTATCTAGAACAAAGTTGATGGCGCCCTGGCCGGGATTTGAACCCGGCTCTTGTCACAGAGCATTTTTCTCTGTAATGTCTAGCGGGCGACAGCCGCTTATACTAGACCGGACTATACTACCAGGGCTGTCACATGGCCAAGACGCCAAATTGCATAGAAAAAAGAGAGTTCTACTTAAATTTATCTAGACTTGAATTATTCTAAATAACTGAAATTTAAGGGCATTAAAGGGTAAAGTGGCGCAAATGGAAAAAGCTGACATAACAATACATAATTGCCTAATGCTTCCAATGGATGGAAAGAATAGAATTATAGAAGATGGCTCAATAGCAATAGAAAATGGCAGAATAACTTATGTTGGAAAGAAAGCAAGGTCTCCATCATTTAGAGGCGAATACAACATAGACGGTCATGGAAAGATAGCCATGCCAGGCTTAATCAACTGCCATACACATTTGCCAATGACTCTGTTTCGAGGAGTCGCCGAAGACCAGCCGTTAGACAGATGGCTTAGTGAAACAATCTGGCCTTTGGAAGCAAACTTTCACCCAGACGATATCTACTACGGCGCTCTCTTGGGTTGCTTGGAGATGATTAAGAGTGGCACGACATGCTTCGCTGACATGTATTTTCATGAGGAAAAAGTCGCAGAAGCAGTAGAAAAAGCGGGTCTGAGAGCTGTTTTAGCACAGGGCATAATCGAGGTTGGAAACAAGGAAAGAGGAGAAAGAATGTTCAAGGAAAACGTTGATTTTGCCAAAAATTATAACGGCTACGCTGATGGCAAAGTAACGACCCATCTAGGGCCACATGCAGTGTACTCGTGCAGTCCAGAGATATTGGCGAAAGTTAGGGAAACTGCTTCTAGGCTTAACTTGGGCATTCACATTCATTTAGCTGAATCACAGGACATGGCAAAAGAAATCAAGGATAAGCATGGCTTTTCAGAAGTTGAATTATTGGAAAATTTGAAGTTTTTAGGTCCCGATGTCCTTGCAGCTCACTGCATACATCTAAGCAAGAGAGAAATGGCTCTAATGGCTAAACACAAAGTCAAAATCGCTTACAACCCAGTTGCAAACATGAAGATTGCTGCTGGGATGGCAAAAATAAAAGATTTGATAAACTTAGGCTTAACAGTCGGAATAGGCACGGATGGACCAGCTAGCAATAACAGTCTTGACATGTTTGAAAGCATGAAAATTGCAGCGCTCTTGCAGAAATTGCATTATCAAGATCCGACAGTTTTGCCAGCGGAAACTGTTGTAAAAATGGCGACAATAGATGGAGCGAAAGATTTGAGAATTGAAGACTCGATAGGTTCGTTAGAAGTTGGCAAAGAAGCCGATTTGATACTTGTAGATTTTGGGAAGCCGCATTTAACTCCTTTGCATGATCCATACGCTAGCATTGTTTACTCTACTCATGGAGACGATGTCGACACGGTAATTGTAAACGGCAAAATACTAATGGAGAATCGCAAAGTCAAAACCTTAAATGAAGATAAAGTTATGAGGGATGCCGAGAAAACTGCATTCGACTTGTTGACAAGAGCAGGCAGAGTGCGATAGACTTTTATCCACAATCGCCTTTTCCTTATCTTTCCAAAATTTGAGTTATGAAGGCGAGTATGTGCCAATCATCCAAACGACAAATCTAACGAAGAAATTTGGAAAACTCATTGCGGTAGACAACTTGAACCTTGAAATAGAAGAAGGCGAAATCTTTGGGCTTCTTGGACCCAATGGAGCAGGCAAAACAACCGCCATACTCATGCTTACGACTGTGCTCAAGCCGACTGAGGGAACAGCTACGGTAGCTGGGTTCGATATTAGGAAGTCACCTGCTAAAGCCCGCGAACAAATTGGTATATGCTTCCAAGAACCTAAACTTCTCTGGGTAAGCACCGCATGGGACGTTCTTAACTGGCACGCCAAAGTCTGCGGGCTTTCTACTCAAGAGCGCAAAAAGAGAGTCAGATGGGCACTGGAAGAAGTGAACATGTGGGATGACCGTCGCAAGAGTGTTCATTCTCTATCTGGAGGAATGAAGAAACGAGTAGAAATAGCCAAAGTTTTGATTCAGAGACCACGAATAGCCATCGTGGATGAGCCTACCGCTCAAATTGACGTAGTTGGAAAACACAGAATCTGGAACATGCTTCGAGACCTAAGAAAGGAAGGCTCCACAATAATTTTGGCAACAAACGAATTACAAGAAGCAGATGTCCTCTCAGACAGAGTCGCCATAATGCACAAGGGCAAACTACTCGTATGCAATACGCCTAAGAAACTTAAGGATAGCATAATAGGCGGCGACGTCATGGAAGTCCAACTGGAAAAAGAGGTATCAGACAAGGTTTTTGACGAACTAAAATCCTTCAAAGAAGTTGTCACAGTCAAAAAAGCTGGCTCTACCCAACTCAGATTATACCTAAACCAAGTTGAGGCTGTAACGCCCAAAATAATGAAACTATTCTATGACCGCAGCCTGAAGATAGCATCTATACACATGAGTGAACCATCCCTAGACGACGTGTTTGCGCACTATACAGGTTTGACTTTGGAAGAAGCTCAAAGGGCGCAGTAGGAAGCAGTGAAAGGTTATAGCTTTGGGCTTGAAAAAACTCTTGCTTGTGGTTGAACGCGACCTTCGCATGTTTATTCAATACAAGTTTCTTTTGATCATGCGTGGGATATGGTTTGTGGCGCAAGTAGGCTTGTTTGGGCTTGTTGTTAACCAAATGGTCCAATCAGCCGCTGAAGTGTTGGGCATAAGCTACTTTCACTACTACGTGGCTGGAGTTACAATAATAACATTGTATTCAACGGCTATGTTTATTGGGTATGACATTTTCGAGGAAGCTGAACACGGTGTATTTGAATACTTGCTTACACTGCCAGTAAGTCGAAGAGAACTCGTGTTGGGTCGGTCAATAGGCGGAGGCTTGCGAAGTTTTGTTTATGTTGGGCCCTTGCTGGTGATTGTCTTGTCTATCTTGGGCATTTCAAACCCACTTTATTTACTTGTTGCGCTTGCTTCTCTCTTCTTGTTCGCTTTTGGGGTTTCTGGCATGAGCATCACGATTGCAGTTGCCATGAAATCAGGCGACAAATATGACATATTAATCGGCGTTATTGACGCCTTAATCGTGCGACTAAGCACCACGATGTATCCTATGCTTTACATGCAACAAGCCATGCCTCCCTACGCTACTATTGCTAACTATAATCCGCTCACTTATGCCTCTGACCTGCTTCGCTGGGCCACCGGAGCCGAAGGTGCCATCCAATTTAGTCCGTTAGTCTGCGTTTTGGGACTTTTCATATTCTTTTTTGCTTTTACTTTCGTTGGCGTGGTTTTCTACGAAAGAAGGCTTGAGGGAGGCAACTGGGAATGAATGTGAAAGCCGTTTTGCACGTTATTGAGTATGATTTTAAGAATTTCTTCCGTTATAGATGGTTTATTGCTGGGCTTATTGCCATGAATTTGGCTGACTTATTCATTAGTGCTATCGTTTTTACTCAGATGACAAGTATAGTAAACTATTTCCAGTTTTTTGCTCCTGGTCTTGCAGTCGTTGGACTCTTTGCTTCAGCGTTTATGATTGGCAGAGAAGTCAATGTGGAAGTCCGACGAGAGATTCATCATTATTTACTCAGTTTGCCCATGACTCGAACTGAGTTGGCTATTGGGCGAGTGTTAGCAGGTGGATTAAGGGGCATGCTCTATATGACACCTCTCTTGATAACCAACTTCATTGTGCTACGTTTTCCAACTTTGCCTGAACTTTTGCTTATACTTCTGACGCTCTTATTGTTAGCAATTGGGATTTCTGGAGTCAGCATTTCGATAGCAGTGTCGACCACAAGTTTTGAAAAGTTCGTGACTGCTAGAGGTGTAGTATATTATATGCTGTTCTTCTGCAGTTCAGTCTTTTACCCTTTGAAGGTTATTCAAGTGCTCTCCACAAAAGGACTAGATGTTTTAGTCGTCTTTGCGCAGGTTAACCCTTTAACTAACGGTGCTGACATGATTCGTTCCTTTCTACTAAATTCCCCTGACTATGTCTTTTCGCCACTTATGTTATTGAACGTAGCCGTCTTTTCTGGGATGTTTGCATCTCTTGCGGTCTTTGCATACATGAAGATTTTGCAGAGGCATTAAAGCGGAAAATATTGTTACGACTAAATTTGGCAGTTCTATAGTATGCGCTTGCTTTAACTGGTTTTAGGCTTCAGCGTTGGTTAGAAAATTCTTTGCTCTTTTCAATGCTAGTCTATAAAATGTGTAGGCTATCGCAGATGTGATGATTCCGCTTGCTATAAGCGATATGTAGATGTCAAACTGTCCCAATTGAATAGGCATACCTATCTTTGCAGCAATATGTGGAAAGAGAGGTGCCAGTATCGCTAATCCGGCAATTGAGCATACAATGAAGCTGGTTATTGCTGTCCAAGTTTTTATCATTCTTGGTCTCGGAATCTCCACAAAGTCAGCTCCCCTTATTCCAGACTCGATAGAAACCATAGCTAAAGAGAGAATCAAGAAAGCGGATTCGATTAAAGAAACTGCAATAACTTTAGCCGACGGCTGAAACACCACTATGCCAATTATGCTGCAGATGGCTGTCACTAAAAAAGAGAATGACGTCACAATTGCATACTTGCATTTGAGAAGACCATTTGCAGAGATTGGTGACGAAAAGAAGTGCCACACTGCTCCACCTTCTTGGCCGAGCATCATTTCTCCCATAACAAAAGCCATCACAGGACCAGGAATCAAAAGAAGCCAAGCAGAAAAGAACAGTTGTTCCGATGCTGAAATAGACATTGACCTAGTTCCAAAAGACTGCATTAACGGCACAATTACAAATACGATAGGCATTATGAAAATGTACATGAGTTCTTTGCGTCTAGTGAAAGCCTTAAGATCCTTCCTAATGATCGCTGCCTCAAGAGAAGAGAAGCCCAATTTTCCTAGGAAACCAGTTTTTGGTGAATAGACTCCGCGAGAGACAGTAATTGAAGGAGGCTCATATAGTCCGTATTTAGTGTTCAGTTTGACTGCGATATAAAATAGGAATAGGATGAAAAGAATAGATGCGAGTGAATAAATGAGTGTATCGGTAGGCAGTTTGTTTGAGAAGGAGTGTAGAGCCATTCCCAGCCAGATGTAAGGAATAAACCAAACAACCCTCTGCCAACTGCTAAGTGATCCTATAAAAGCGATTGAATTCATTCCGGAAGCTATTGAAAACCAAATCAAATAGAAAATTATGAAGAAAAGCATTGACCCTATAAATCTGATCCAAATTGCAGCCCTACCCGAAGATTTGTATACTGCTCCAACTAATCTATGTTGCAAAACTCTGAAAATCTCTGTAGTCGTGCTAGCTATAAAGGCACTGGCAAAAGATGTTAAGATGGTGAATATTGCCAACGGCACTTCTCCTAGAAAGATGGAAAGCACAGCGACTGCTGAGCCGATTAAAAGTATTGAGGCAAGCGGAATGCCGAGAAGAATGGCTATAATGGATGCAAGCGTATGCTCGCTCCATGTAATGGGCAACCAGTAAGGCGGTTGAATGGAGACTTTTATTCCCATTCGCTGAAGCTGCCCCATCAAAGTTAAGACAAGACTGTAGATGAAAATTAAAGATGGAAAAGAGAGGAATAGCCCCATGATTCCTACATAAATTGTCTGCTTTGTCATCGCGTCTGTTGTCGTCGCATACACATTCCAGACAATTAATGCGATTGCAGTTCCTACAAGAACTGCTCCGATATAAAGCAGGTATGTAAGAAACTTGCTTTCACGATATCTTCTGAACTCTCTGCTTCTCAGTAGTCTCCCTGATTTTATGTCAACGCTTATGAGTCTAGCAACATTTTTCCATTTCATCGTAGAAGTGCCTCAACTACATCTTTGACGTCTGCTGTTCCTGTGAGTTTTAGGAAAATGTCTTCTAAGTCTGAGCCAGGCATTTTTGCTCTTTGTCTCAGTTCTTCTATGTTGCCTAATGCGAGCAGTTTTCCATTTTGCATGATGGCTATGCGGTGGCACATGGCTTGGGCGATTTCTAGGATGTGAGTTGACATAATGACTGTTATTCCTTTTGAGGCTAATTCGTGAAGTAGGTCTTTTATGATTCTGGCTGATCTTGGGTCTAAACCTGTCAAGGGTTCATCTAAGAGCAAGAGTTTAGGCTTATGTATAAGGGCTGATATTATGGCTATTTTCTGTTTCATTCCAGCTGAGTAGCCGCTTATTATATCGCCTTCTCTTCCCTCCAAATCAAGCGCCTGCAAATATTCGGCGATTCGCTCCTTCTTTTCTGATGACTGCATTCCATAGATGTCGCCGATAAAGTCAAGATATTCAATTCCTGTCAAGAACTCGTAAAGACGTGGCGACTCTGGAACATATCCCACCTGCTGCTTCACAGCTATAGGATTCTCTTCTGCATTTATGCCCAAAACGTTAGTTGAGCCAGAATCAGCCTTAACTAAGCCTAAAATAATTTTCAATGTGGTTGACTTGCCTGAGCCATTGGGTCCAAGAAGCCCAAAGATTTCGCCATATTTTACATCTAAGTTAACATTGTCTACGGCAATGATGTCACTATAACGCTTAACAACGCTACTCAATTTTACTGCTGACTCAGAACTTAAGACCATAATGACCACTACCAGAGAAAAGAAGCTATGGGAAAATATTAAGCTTAACCATTTTAGAAAAAACAAGACGCTAAGACGATTTTCCGCTATACTATGATTTTCAACTATTTGCTTCCCCTTTTTCATAACAACATTCTTTGAAAACTATCGTTATCAATTCTTATCATAGTTATCAAACCCAACAGAGCCAAAAGCAGCGTCCAATCCAAAAACAGAAAGCCAAAATCAAAGTGTTTCTCAGCGGTTGATGAAAAAACAAAAAAATTTTCTCTTTTTTCATCCAGAGGATAGAGACCACACAAATAGAAAAAAAGGAAATGTTTAAGCCTATTAAAGAGAATACTTGACCCCTCTCACTTTCAAGCTGGAAATTTCTGAGAAAAGAGGCAAATTCATGAGCGAAGTGAAGTCACTCTTCGAACCAAAAACTGTCTTACTTATCGGGTCCAGCAAAATTCGGGAAAAAGTGGGCATGACATCTCCAGAACTCTTTGAAAACGTTGTCTATAACATGAGGAAATTTTTTCATGGAAAAATCGTTCTTGTTGACATTGAAAAAGAAGAGCGCAGGACTTTGGCGAAAGCGCCAGATTTAGGCGTAATCAT
>Ga0129298_10000152_pt1 | contig 24053 bp, 23 predicted proteins | sample I19B2metaG_FD_94707 | JGI IMG/M metagenome (GOLD analysis project Ga0129298, IMG submission 94707) | Lake sediment bacterial and archeal communities from Gulf of Boni, Indonesia to study Microbial Dark Matter (Phase II) - ​I19B2 metaG | ecosystem: Environmental > Aquatic > Freshwater > Lake >... | reverse complement strand
GAGAAGGGTTATGAAATTGTTAAACAACAAAATCAATGAATTGCTTAACAAAAAATTTTTGGATAAAATGATGTCTGTGGCCGTCATAGTGATCTCGTATCAAGGCAAAAGGGGGGGGTGGGGGGTGGCTTCTGGAGGTAAAGACCCATGAAACCACAGACTGAAGACATAGAGTTAATCATCAGGGAAGCACTAACCAGATATGAGAAAGGCAAGGAGGAGTATGGAGACCTTGACCTCAACACAGATCAAAGAAACTTCATTGACGAGGCAGTTGAAGAAATGCTGGATACAATTAATTACCTCGTTTATGAAATTTTGAGATTAAGGAAATTTAAAAGTTGAAGATCGATCTTGAACCACAGGACATTGATTCTATAGTTGATAGGGTTATCGAGAAGCTGAAGCCTATACTATCAGGTAACGGAAAGCAGGCTGTAGAAGATAAGTTATTGACTCCTGAAGAAGTCGCCAAATTCTTAAAGGTTAAGAAGCCTCAAATATACGCCTGGGTCAATGAGAGCAAATATTCTGATGACGGTATCCCCTTCCTTAAGGCAGGCAAATTTCTGAGGTTCTCTCAAAAAGCCGTTTTAAAATGGATGCAAAAACATAAAAAGACAGTAGAAGATTGGTAGAAGAAACCTGCAAACCCCTGATGTCTCTATGCCTCACTGTATCATATCGGGTTCACAACCCGAAGGGCATATGCAGAAAATAGTTGACAGAAGATAATATTTGTGCTAATAATATACAAGATATGGCAATATTCAAAATGGAGGCTTGGTAGATGGTCAAACAGATAGGAGACATTAAGTTATACTCTGTCAAAGACTTACATGATGCACTTGGAGTTAATGAGAGGACTATCAGAGACTGGTTTAACAAGGGCAGACTCAGAGGCCAAAAGATAGGAACTGAATGGCATATCACAGAGGAGAATCTTAGGAAGTTTCTCAATGCAGAGGAAGGGGGTGAGAAGAGAGAACTGAGGGCTTTAAAGAAAAGGGAAACGAAAAAGAAAAAGGGGAGGTGAGAAAATGAGAGGCAGTATAACTAAGAAGGGCAATAATTATTATGTTTATCTCTGGATCAATGGCAAAAAGAAATGGTTTTCAGGAGCCGGGGATTCAAAGAGAAAAGCCGAGAAGATACTGAATGAAAAGCTCGGAGAAATTGGAAACGGAACTTATCAGGAGATCAAGAAGATTAGATTTAAGGATTTTGCTTCCCTCTGGATTGCATCCTACGTAACGAGTAAAGTTAAACCTTCAACATTAAGAAGCTATCGGGACATCATCAATAACCACTTGACCCCTGTTTTTGGAGATTTTCTACTTACGGATATCACAACTGCTGTGCTTCAGAAATATGTAGCGCAACGGCTTGAGAAGGTAAAGCCAAAGACCGTTATCAATGAGATTGTGGTTATCAAGGAAATGTTTAAACACGCTGTCAGATGGGGATATCTCAAAGTAAGTCCGGCTCAGTATGTAGAACGTCCACGAGTAGAAAAAGAGGAAATGGATATACTCACACCAGATGAAATCAGATTATTTCTTGACCAGGCCATACCTAAGCATAGGCCATTCTTTCTGACAGCCATTCTAACAGGGATGAGACGAGGAGAACTCTTAGGCTTGCAATGGGGAGACATTGACTGGAATCACAATCAAATTCATGTAAGACGTTCACTCTGGAAAGGACAGTTTGTTACTCCTAAATCAAAGACCTCTATGAGAAGGATTGATTTGAGTCCTTACCTTACAATGGAACTGAAGAAACACCTGATGACCAGTCCCCTTAAGGAACTTGATAACCTGGTATTCTGCAACTCAGAAGGCAAGTCTCATGACGCTGATACTCTGATTAGAAGACAGTTTTCACCGGCATTGAAAAGAGCTAAGATCAGACAGGTAAGGTTTCACGATCTGAGACATACTAACGTTGCCTTAAGAATTGAGCAAGGACAGAACATCAAATACATTCAGCATCAATTAGGTCATGCTTCTATTCAGACAACTCTTGATAGGTATGGACACCTGATAAAAGAGGTCAACGCTGAGCAAGCTAAGAAGCTTGATTCTATCCTTGGCTTCAACACAGTGGAAAGTTTTGGTAGAAAAATGGTAGAAATGGGTAATAAAAAAGGTTTAGAGGAATCCCCTAAACCCTTGATTTCATTGGTAGCGGGGAGAGGATTTGAACCTCTGACCTTCGGGTTATGAGCCCGACGAGCTACCGGACTGCTCCACCCCGCGATATGAATACAATACCTTATCAGCAGGTTTTTTTCAACTATCTTCATTGTGCAAACTATAATCAGCAATCAAAGAACCAAAAGCATTGATGCCTTGTCATGCTGAATTTAGTTCAGCATCTCTCAACCATGGTTACTCTAAGACCCTGAGATCAGAGACCCTGAAATAAATTCAGAGATGACGATAACGATTCCAGCACCGTACTCAATTGAGAGGGATGAGAAAAATAGAATCCTTTGACCCCGGTCATTCTTATGATAACGAAAATTGGAACGAAACTTGTCAAATACCTTACTCACAATGGTATCATAATAAGAATATTGGAAAAGGTCTGTTTTTAAAAATGGAAATACTGAGACAATATAGATGGATTCTTGATGTGTTAGACATTCTTCTTGTTTCAGTGATCGTCTACCGTCTTCTCCTCATCATAAAAGGCACAAAGGCTGCGCAGATGCTTATCGGACTTGGCGTCTTGCTAATCGCATCACTCCTTTCAAGGTATCTTGAACTTTATACTGTAGATTGGCTGATACAGAGTTTCTGGGCGCAGGCTGTTATTGCTCTCATTATCCTCTTTCAACCTGAGATAAGAAGGGCCCTGGCTCAAATGGGAGAGGCACAGTTTCTTCAGTTCACTTCAGCTGAAGAACTGAAATCCCTCGAAGAGATTGTGAGAGCTGCCGTTGCACTCGCAAACAGAAATATAGGCGCGCTGATTGTCATTGAACGTGATACAAGCCTCAAGGATTTTGTTGAAGTCGGCACACCTCTCGATGCAAAAGTTTCAAAGGAGTTGCTGATGAGTATATTTCATCCTGCCTCACCCATACATGACGGCGCAGTCGTGATAAAGGGCAACAGAATTGTTGCCGCAGGTTGTTTCCTGCCGATAACACTGAGCCCGGAAGTAAGCAGAGCCTTAGGCACAAGACACAGAGCAGGCCTGGGTCTTGCAGAGGAGACAGATGCGGTAGTAATCGTTGTTTCAGAAGAGACAGGGATGATATCACTGGCGATGAAGGGGAAACTTGAAACAAATCTTGACATGGGAAAGCTCAGGAATGTCCTTACAGATTTATTTACGAAAAAGAGGTGATAGATGAAGAGACTCCTTTTTGAAAACTTCGGTCTGAAGATAACAGCTGTCTTACTTTCCGTCCTTTTGTGGTTATTTGCGACATCCCGCGGTCTTTCAGAGATAGCATTGGACATCCCCCTTGAGTTCAGGGATATTCCCCCGGGACTTGAACTCATGAGTCACAGTGTTAAAATTGTAAGCTTGAACATAAAAGGACAAGAAAGAATTATCAGGAATATGAGGCCTTCAGATATTAGAGTTTTTATTGACCTCAGTAAAGCGAAAACAGGTGAAGGCGTCTATTCTATAAACAAGAATACTATAAAACTACCCTCCACGGTAACGGTTACTAACATATCACCCTCTTATGTGAAAGTATTACTTGAAGAATCAGTTACAAAGAATGTCCAGGTAAGACCCGTTATTGTTGGCACTCCTGAAAGTGGTTTTTATGTAAAATCTATCAGCGTAATACCAGAGAATGTGGCAATCGAAGGTGCGAAGTCAAAAGTAACCATCGTGGATAAAATAAAAACAGAAACGCTGGATATAACAGGTTTCAAGGAAACCTTTACCCGGGACCTGGACCTTGACACTTCAGGCACGAATATACGGACAAGGGTGAAAGATGTAACGGTAAAGGTCGTGATTGCCAGGAGAAAGAAATGAGACTCTTTGGAACAGATGGTATAAGAGGCACAGTTAACAGACATCCTATGACTCCTGAAACAGTTTTAACAATTGGCATGGCTGCTGCGCATATTCTGAGGGATAAACAGGGAAGAAATATGATTCTGATAGGTAAAGATACCAGGTTGTCAGGCTACATGATAGAAAGTGCTCTTACCTCTGGGATATGCTCGATGGGAATGAATGTGACCCTTGTTGGACCCTTCCCCACCCCGGGGATTGCATTTCTGACAAGGACATTACGATTAGATGCCGGAATTGTAATATCAGCATCTCACAACCCTTTTGAAGACAATGGCATCAAGTTCTTCTCCTCTGAGGGTTTTAAACTTCCGGATACCCTTGAGAAAAAGATCGAGGAACTCATGCTGGATGACGGGCTTCACAGGAACAGACCAAAGGGTTCGGAAATAGGAAAGGCTTACAGGCTTGATGATGCAGAAGGACGTTGCATAGAGTATATCAAATCTACTCTCCCAAAGGGCATGACTTTTGAAGGGATGAAGATTGTTGTTGATTGTGCAAATGGCGCTGCATACAAAATAACGCCGTGGCTTTTACGCGAATTAGGGGCAGAGGTGATATCGATCAATGACAGACCGAATGGAATTAATATAAACGTGGGCTGTGGCTCATTGCACACTGAGGGATTACAGAAAGCAGTTAAGCATAATAAGGCTCACATCGGTATTGCACACGACGGGGATGCAGACAGGGCAATCTTTTGTGATGAGAAGGGTAAAATGGTTGACGGAGACCAGGTCATGGGTATGTGGGCAGTTGAAATGAAGAGAACGGGAATACTGAAAAGGAATACGGTCGTATCAACGGTAATGAGCAACTTCGGTTTCGAGGAATATCTCAAAAAGAAAGGCATAAAACTCATCAGAACAAGAGTCGGAGACAGGTTTGTTGTAGAGGAGATGATTCGCGGAGGATACAACCTCGGAGGGGAACAATCTGGACATATCGTCTTTCTTGACCATAATACAACAGGTGACGGTCCTCTTACTGCAGTACAGGTCCTCCATCTTATGAAGAAAAGGGGGGTTCCTCTCTCAAAACTTGCATCTGAGATAATTCTTTATCCTCAGGTTCTCATGAATGTTGTCGTTGACCGTAAACATGACATCAAGACAATCCCCCAGATACAGGAAGCAATAAAGAAAGCAGAAAAAAGACTTACTGGAGAGGGAAGGATACTCGTCAGACCATCAGGTACAGAGCCAAAAATAAGGGTAATGCTCGAGGGTAAAGACCTGAAGCTCATAACAAAACTCGGCAAAGATATTTCTCGGGTTATCAAAGAGACTCTCAAATAAGAGCAGAAAGATGATACCTGTGACATAATAATGCTATTCTTTGTTTCCTTCCTCTCGGGCATAATCCTTTTCTACTCCTGCCAATATTTCCCCTTTTCAACCATTGCTGCCTTTTTATTATCCTCTGTCTCCCTGATCCGCAAGAGAAAATTTTTCTCTATTCTTATCATTCTCTTGGGGATAACCTTTGCATTTTTTAGATTTGAGCAAGAAAAAGATATATCCCACATTATGGGTAAAGAGGTTACCGTAAAAAGCGTTTTTCAGTCTTATCCAGTAAAGACTGAGAGTGGTATGTTCAGGCAGTTAATAGATATAAAGTCTGCAGTCGATAAAAAAACAGGAGAGAGACTCAAAGAATTCGCAGGTCAAGAGATTACCCTTTTTTCTGATAGAGAGTTCAATGTAGGTACAGAATATGAGATTTCAATTCAACTTCTGAGAGAGAGAATAAGACAAAATCCAGGGAGCCTGGTTAGTAATGAAATCTATGCAAAACTGCTTGATGTGAATGCTCACGGAAATAAAACAAAATCTCTCAATGCAGAGATCCAAAAGGTTCAGTACAGATTAACCAGATACTTCAGTGAAAATTTTAAAAAGGACTCGGCTGCCTTTATTGCCGCCCTTATCATTGGTCAAAGGGCCTCAATAGATGAAGATCTGAGGAATGCGTTCAATACAACTGGGCTTGCCCACATCCTCAGCATTTCAGGCACTCACTTCGGTCTGTTCTCTGTTTTTTTATTCGGTATATTCAGGTTCCTCATAAGAGCCCTTCCTCATAGGATTCTCCAGAAGATGACAATCTTTCTAACCCCTTCACAGGCAGCTGCCATGCTCTGTCTTCCCTTTATGCTTGCATATCTCGGACTTTCAGGAGGCAGTATCCCTGCAGTGAGATCCTTTATTATGATAGGTCTTTTCCTTTTTGGGCTTCTTATTGGAAGAAAGGGCTTCTGGCTTAACTCTCTTCTCTTTGCAGCATTCGTGTTGACCTTCTGGGAACCTGAGGTTATCTTTGACCTTTCGTTCCAGTTATCCTTCCTTGCGGTTTTGTTTATCGGTTTCTCAATCAACATTGGAGAGGATAAGATAAAACAGGAAAGTGAGCTTGTTGGGGAAACAGCGATTCATATACGTGTAAAGAGAGTTTACCGGTATCTGAGGAATGCCCTCTTGCTCACTCTATCTGCATCAATAGGAACAGCGCCACTTGCAGCATATTATTTCCATTATTTCTCAATAATCTCACCTCTATCGAATTTGCTCTTAACACCAATTATCGGTTTTGCTCTCATACCGCTATCAATTCTCTCATCCTCTTTATTCTTGATTACAGGTTATCATGTGTTTACCCCAGCCATATCAGCACTTTCGGATATAATCATTATTTTAGTAAGGCTCTTATCAGCCCTTCCCTTTTCTGATATAAAAGTACCGGCCTTCCCACTCATTTTTGTTTTCGTCTTTTACGCTGGATTTCTCTTTTATTTTCTTTCAGGGAAAAAGAGATATACTCTCATAATCCCCTTCGTTCCCATACTTATTTATTTTTCCCTTTCAATCTTCGAAAGGAAGGAACTTACTGTCACCTTTCTTGACGTTGGCCAGGGAGATTCTTCTGTCGTTGAGCTTCCGGATCGGAAGACAATTATTATAGATACTGGAAGAAATGGCAGGGAAACAGCCTCATACTTTAAATACAGGGGGAAGGAGGATATCGATGCTATAATCCTTTCTCACATCCACCCTGACCACACAGGCGGATTAGATTATATAGTAAAAAGATTTCGTGTTAAAGAATTCTGGGACAATGGAAGAATTTTCTTTCCAGAAAATGTTGTTTTATCCATGAAAGACAAATGCAGAACACTTAAGAGGGGAGATGTCATTGAAGGGAAAGGATACAGCATGTATGTCTTTCATCCCTACCCTGAATTCTATACAATGTACGGGAATGAATATGTCGGGGCTAATAACGACTCCCTCGTCATAAAAATAAAAGGCAGAAACTATACATTCCTCTTTCCCGGTGATGTCGAAGAAGAAGCAGAAGAAGATCTCCTTTCTCTCGGAGAGTGGCTGAAAAGTGATGCCATCAAAGTCCCCCATCATGGTGGAAAAACATCGGCGTATAAACCGTTTTTTGAATTAGTTGCCCCTGAGGTTGCTGTAATCAGCTCAGGGAGGGATAATTCCTTCGGCCATCCTCATGAAGAGACATTAAATTCTTTGCAGAGAGTTAGGATATTCAGGACAGACATTGATGGTGCCATACAGATAAGAGAATCTGAAGACGGAATGAAAATAAAAACGTATAGAGAGTTTCAACTTGAAAGAGCAAGGTCATTGAGAATAGAGGTCCAGAATATCAAAAGGCTGTTTCAGACATGGTAATCTTTGGCCTCCAATACTTATTAATAAGGTCATAAGTATGAAGACATTGATTGTAAAATCCCTCCCATCCTCCCTTTGGCAAAGGGAGGGAATGTACCCCTCTTTGGCAAAGAGGGGCGTGGGGAGATTTTTTTTAATAATGATGCCTTACTTATGCACTCATTAGTATTTCGATATCCTAAAAATAGAGATAGAAATCGGCAATTCCATTGAAATCCCCTCCCCTTGTAGGAGGGGACAGAGGGGAGGGAGAGGAAACTGTTTAAGATTTTCTATCGGCAGATTTAGGCGATATTTATTGACGTCATGTTTTCCTTTTATTTATGGTATTATTTATACTCACAAGCAAAACTAATATAAAAGGAGGTCACTATGCCGGTAATTGAAATTGAAGGGAAAAAAATTGAGGTGGATGATGAGGGTTTTCTTGTAAAGTTTGAGGATTGGAATGAGAAGGTTGCATGCGCCTTAGCAGACAGGGAACACGTAAGTAATGTTTGTCCCCTTACAAAAGAGAGGTTGGAGATTTTTCAATTTATGAGAGAGTTTTATAAAAAGTTTAATGCTTTTCCATTATCCCGAGCTATTTGTACAAATGTCCATACCAAGGAATGTACATTAGAAAAATTTCCAGATGGAAGCGTAGCCTGGAAAATTGCAGGACTTCCCCGACCACCTGAATATCTACTAAGTGTTTTTCAAGCCTGTGGCTCATAACCTTAAAGCCAGAGGTCAAATCGCTTCCCACATTAAAGATAGGTTTTAATTTCTAATAGATGGAGATATCAAAATAAAAGGAAATTAAAAGAGGGATTCTGGAGATTAACGCTTGACAACATTAGCGTCGTCAAGTATACTTTATAAATCTTAAAGATAAGGAGTAAAGCAAATGCAATGGATTGCTGTTTTACTATTTGCCTTTTCAATACTTGCACTAATAATAATGCTGCCCCCTTCTGCGGATTGACTACCAGAAACCACAACATCCCACCTTGTACCCGTGCAGCATCATCATCTCAGTGGATAGGGTCTGTATACTTACCTGTTTTCACCAGAAAAAAGTTTATCTGATAAGACTGCAATTAATCAGGCTTCAAGAACGATTGCGCGCTTCTGCCGTAGATAAAATAATACCAGACTACGTATTGGCATTTCCTTGTGAAATTGCCGTAGATCTTTTTTGAAATGATTTTGTTGAGTGAGTTTATAAGTATTTTTTTTAATTAACTGGAGGGTGTTAGGGAGTTTTTTTTCTAAGCTAAACCAAACATAAGAATCGTTCAGAAAGAGGGCCTTGAACATATATGTGAAAAATCATCGGCTCTCGTCTAATATGAACGTACGAACAAAATCCTCCAGAAAATTATTACAGCCACCAGTATGCCGAGTACGATTAAATAATCAGTACCCTTTGTAGCAAACATGTCATAATAATGGAACATTTCTTCGTAAGAATCGGTTACATGCACTACCTGCTCCCTCCTTTTGTTAAGTTAAGTCTCTTCTAATGTTTTTCCATTGCCCTCGCCCATTCAGGGGGCTTGCTGAGCACATGCATCCTGTTTATTATCCACCTGAATACCCATACATCTATGAATATGATGGTAAAGAGTATTATGACTTCCATCCAGGTTGGACGATATTTCAGCGATAAAGGTAAATACCAGTTATATGCAATGAAGACATTGTTGAGCCTATTCAGGAGTACACCGATCAGAGCAAGGACAGCGGCCATGTTAATAGTGGAAAGGTTTTTATGTTGAACACCATGAATAAATAGAAACATCGGGATAAGTCCGAGTGCGCCTACTTCAACAAGCCACCACAAACCCATGGCGGTATTTATATACTGTAGATCATGTTCATGGTGCACAAGTATGAGTTGCAGGAATAAATAGGCAAAAATGACACCTATGCACATTCTGCCCAGTCCAAGAACTATCTGCGGGTGGGCTTTTCGGTACTCTTCATCAACACGATGAGCATAGAGCCTTTGTGTTATCGAACTTACCACTATCATCACCGAAGGACCTGCATAAATGCTGGAAATGAAGTAGAGTATAGGCATAAACTCCGAGTACCATAAGGGATGAAGCTTCCCTTTGGCCATTGTAAACATAGCCCCAAGACCTGCCTGGTGGTGAATGGAAAGCATTACACCAAATACTACGGCTCCCAGGGCGGCAGCGCCTAATATTTTTCTGGCTCTCTTCATTCCAACCCATTCCGCAGCTGCCGGGGAAAATTCAAGGGCCAATGTCACAATATAAAGCATGAAGTGCCATGCAACAATGAACAGGACCGAACTCACTCCATATTTATTTCCGATAAACGGATTATAAAATACATGCCAGCGTCCGAGTTCTACAGTAAGTGCTCCGGCATAGAAGACATAGGCAAGAAAGGCAAAGAGAACTGTTTCCCTCAACATGGGACGATATCTTTCCAACCCGAGGATATAGACGATAAAGGCAAGGGTATATCCTCCCCCGGCAAAAGCAACGCCTGAATTGACCACAGCACCCTTCCATATTCCCCAGGGGTACATCTGACTCAGGTTCGTTGTAGGCGACAATCCTGTTAAAAAACGGTATATGATGAAAATGAAACCGAGTACCATTACAGTGCCAGAGATTAAGTTGAAAGGAGTCCACGGATTTCCTTTCGGTTTTAATTCACTCTTGAAGAATTCCCAGAACTCTCCGATGGTCCTTATCTCTCTTTTTTCAGTTTTTTCCATAGTGCCGGTCCTTTCCCTTTTTCTGTATATTAATGTCCAATTTTGTCTTCATGATGTTCTTCCTCATGATGTTCTTCCTTCTTCGCATCCTTCTTCGCCATCCTGATTACATGTGCAATGCCCAACATAGCGATTGGTGTTATGCCGGCAATAAAGGGGATAGCGCTCAGATAAACCTGGCTGTATTCAGGGTAGTGTTTCAAACCAAGGTCTGTTCGTAACCCTATCTGCTCAAAGGGCACTGCCGATAAATACATGGTTGACGTGCCACCAACTTCAAGCTCTCCATATATGTGATTGACATATTTACCTGGATTCTGAGCGATGCGCCTTTTCCCCTCTTCGAGGAGCTTCCGCCTTGTGCCGAACATCAGCGCTTCAGTCGGGCAGGATTCAACACAGCCGGGAACTATTCCTTGCAGGAACCTTCCATAGCAGAGGTTGCACTTCTGGATCGTTGCAGACGGTTCATCAAATACATGCTGAGGGATATTGTAAGGGCATGACATCATACATAGCCTGCACCCTATGCACCTTTTGTCCCATGTAACATGCCCTGTCTCCCTCTTTTCAAGTGCATATACAATACATGCTGAGTGACAGGCGGGTTGATTGCAATGCATGCAGCGCCACGGCACATAGACCTTTCCTTTTTCGGTCTCATAGAGATTCGTAACAGTATATTCAGTTACCGATGTTTTCCGTTTTTTCGTGAAAATATCTTGATTAGCTTTTTCGGAAATATCAGGGATAGGCAGATAATTTACCTCAGCACAGCCCTTCTCACAGCGCCTGCAACCAATGCAACGGGTCGTGTCTATAAGGATACCAAAAAACTCTTTGTCATCGAAAACTCCCTGAGCGCCGGAAACCCCCGGTCTAATAAGGCTTCCCGCAGCAGCACCAGTTATTGCTGAACCCATCACCTTCAGGAATGTCCTTCTGTTCATCTTTACTCCTTCTGTCTATTAATTATCAAGTCTTGCCATTCTCATGTTTTATTGCCATCATGTCGTACCTGAGTCTATCGTTCCATTCCGCCATACCAAGGATACTTCCAGGGATCTTTTGGGAAATTTTTAACGCTCGTTATCGATTCAGGTCCCTTTTCTTTTACTTTATGACAGTCCGCGCACCTGTTGCCTTCCTTCGATCTAAGCTTACTGCCTTTCTCGAGTTGCATCGCATCATGACAACCCATGCACTGGTTATGATAGGCTGTCAGCAGTCTAATTTTTTGCAGATTCTGCAAATCAGGAGCGACAGCATGACAGTTCCTACAATAAGGTGGTGAGTCCTTTTGTACCTCTGCTTCAGCAGGGCTCTGGTGATGGCACCCTTCGCAGATCGTCTGGATATCCTTATGGAAATAATTTGCCAGTTTATTCTTGTTAGAAATGTCAACTAATTTCTTTATTATGTTGAGGTGAGGGAATTCAGCAGGTTCATATTGCCTCTCGAGAACCTTTATTTTTATCTCTTTTTTGACCTTTTCCGGGTCAAGTTGAGCGACAGAGAGAGGTGGACGTGACAATGGACCTTTTATTTCACCACTGTGGCATATTTTGCAGGATTCTTTCTTGGGACCCATCGTCTCTACATCCATTGGAGCAATGTTATAGTGGCATCCGAAACAACCTTTTTCTGATTTCTTCTTATTATGACAACCCTCACAACTATGTTCGGAAAACACATCATGGTATGCCCTTGCTACATTCACGCCGTTGCCTTCAGGCTTTCCCACCAGGCTGTGGCAGTCCTTACAGGCTTTGAGGGTTTCGTGGTGACATACGCGACAGTTCTTATGGGTTTTTTGATGATAGTCGTGGTCAAAGGTAACACCCTTCAGTTTTGCATCTTTAATATTAATATAAGGTCTTTCCGGTTGATCACGGTCGGGGCGAGGTATCTTCTCAAGCTCAGCAACAGTCCTGTATTTTCCGGTATGGCATTTTACACACTCGGTAGGGCCTGCTTCCTTTTCATCTTCCTTAAGTCTTCCTGCCTTTCCCGCTTCCTTTTGATATTCTAAATGACAGTTCAGGCATTGCAGGTGAGAAGCCGTTTTAAGAGAAAGTCCTTTCTTGGCAGCGACGCGTGCGATAGCAGCTAATTCAGGACCTCTTTTCCTGTCCAGTTCATGGCAGTAATAACAGGATTCCTCTGTTCCCTTTTCATAGACAAGTGCTAATTCTTCATCCTCTTCATGTATATCATACGTATGATGGCAAAGGCTGCAATCATCCTTGCCTAACTTCTCTTTCAGTTTCTTAACATGTTTATCATGAACGTAGAAATCAAATTCAAAGACCGGATATTTCACCTCTATAGATTTTTCTTTCTCTTTATGACAATCGGCACAGACGACAGGTCCGGACTTCTTATTTTCACTGCTTCTCTTCTTATGGCACTCAATACATTCGTCATGGTAGGCATTCATCACTGACGTCTTGTCTTTCTTCACAACTTTTTTGGGGAAATCGAAGATGAGGCTATCTTGTTCAACTGTATGACAAGTATCGCATGTGTCCCATTCTTTCTTGCCTTCTTTCACAAAAGCCTCTGTGTGCTTTTTATGATCAAAAATGACCTGTGGGCGTTCTAACTTGCCGAATATTTCTGTGTGAGCAATGGCAATCTTATTTTCTGGTTTGATAGCGGGTACCTCTTTTGCACGTAAGGTAGCTTCTACAGTGTAGACAGCATAGAGACCATAAATAATTAATATGAGATAACATACACCTACCGCAAAGTATAATAGCTTTCTATTCATAACCTTTCCCCTCTATGAATTGTTAAGTAGTTTTAAATTCCTCAGGAATAACCATTGTGTTAGCTATTAATTCATCCATAAAAAACGCTTTGGCCTTGATATCATAGGCCTTCAAAATGTCATTAATTGCGGTATAACAGTTATGGCAGGGAGCACAAATATATTTTGCGCCCGTTTCGATTATTTGTTGAGCCTTTATTCGACTTCCTTCAACCCTGTTACCTTTCCACGGTTGGCCAATGGCAGCTCCCCCACCACCTGCATTACAGCAGAAATTGTGCTCGCGGTTCGGATACATCTCTACAACCTCATCACACATTTCGTGAACAAGGTACCGGAGCTTTTCCCCTGCACCTCTCAGCCTGACAAGATTGCAGGGATCCTGAATAGTAACAGGACCTTTAATTTTCTTGCTCTTGTCTATCTTTATTCTCCCTGTACTGACAAGCTCGTAGTGAAATTCGACTGGATGAAGAGTCTCTATTGGAAGTGTTGGACCACCTTTCCATCCTAAAAGCTGCGGTGCCACATAACATGTGGCATTCAGTGGATGCCCTCATTCAGTGAGCACTAATCGTTTCACCTTCAATCGCATGGCATTCTCATAGAGGCCACGTACAATCCTCTGCATCGTCTCCATGTCACGAATAAACATAGACATATTGGCACTGTCCCAGCCATCCTGTGAAGCAACTGTCCAGTCGATACCGGCAACTTTCATGATGGTTGCTATGCGGTTTATGTGATAGGTAGCTACCTTAGGCTCTGTACCAAGAGGTGACCACATGACTTCGGCACCTTCCTTATCGATGGGGATACGGGGATTCTTAAACTCTGCCCTCATCTCTTCCTCTAACCACAGATTCGTATCAAGCCAGTCACCCTGTGATATCCATAACTGGGTCAGTGTAGCAGACAGGCTGTTGTCATAATCCAGTATGGCCTGAGGAACAACTCCGAGCACAAAGCATATGCGGCGTACCATTCCCAATTGATAAGCTATATCCAGTCCGTAAGGGCAGTACATGCTGCACCGGCGGCAGAGATTACATTCAGTAAAGGAAATCCTGGCACAGTGTCTTATGAACTCCGGGCTGACCTTCCCTTTCCTTTTAATCATCTCCCAGAGGGTCATTTTTACCTTGGCAACAGGTGTGTACGTGGGGTCTTCACCAAAGGAGTGATACCAGTGACACGCCTTGGAACAGAGAGCACAGTGAATACAGGTGTCTAAGGGTGCCTTGAATCTTCCCGCAGTCCCTCTCATATTCAAAACAGCATTTACTGCTTTTTCTATCTGTTCTGGCTTAAGCTTCTTGATAGACTCATCCAGACCTAAGTCTTTAACCTCTTTTCTTTTCAGCTCAAACTCTATCATTTATATCCTCCATACTTATTTTCTCCCTACCAATCCTTTGAATTGCGATAACCATGATCAGAACCAATATATGCCCTCGTTAAGAAGAAATAAAACATATGCCCTAATCTTGTAAAAGGAATAGCTATTAACATGACTTCTCCAAAAAGCATGTGAAGAATCGTCATTGTTTTATGCGGAAGAAGCCATTGATGGTATGCTAAAAATCCTGTTAAGAACGGTAAAAATGTAATTGCGAGTATTAAGTAATCATCAGCAAAGGTAACGAATTTCACTTCTGGCGCAAAAACCCTTCTCAGAGCAAAGAAAACGCAACTCCCGATGACAATCATGGTCATAATATCGGCCAAGTTCTCGGGAAGGGTCCACCAGTCGATTCCCCAGGACTCGTACACGAGGACGTTATGAGCAACAAGGAATATGGGAGTAAAGACAAGACCGATATGGAAGAGAAAGGTTACAATGGTAACTACCCAGCGTGTCCGCCAGTTGACACTGGCGAAAGGAATAAGCCAGTGTAACAGTGAACGCAGGGTAAACTTTAGGCTTATGTAAGGCATAACCACTTTCTCGTTCTTTGCCAGTTGAATTAACTCTCGAACCTTATAGATACTCCCTCCAATGAATACAAAAAAAGCAATCCAGACGAGTGGCCCTCTAACGAGATTATATAGTGATGGGTCTCTTATAAAATCTAACATTTGTTACTCCTGTTATATTTCATTTATTGAAATCACCCGGCGATAATATTTTCCGCCATCAATACAACGAATTAATAACTTCTCTCCATCCGGGCTTAAAACTGGATTCCAGAGAGACTCGTATCCTTTCTTACCTATTTTGCCATCAATAACAATATAATATTTACCACTTCTTTCAGCCTTTGCTATAACCCTATTTCCAGGGATGAAAATGGGGTCCCACACATTCTCGAATGTGTCAGGCCACGGAGAGCCATCAACAGCAATAGTCCACCGGTTCTGATCTTTTACCACGGCTGCAACTTTTTTCCCATCAGGGCTGAAAACCGGGGTAAGAACAGCTTCACTGAAAGATATGCCCCATGGTTTACCATCCACTGCTACTGTCCATCGAGGAAATGGTGAGCAAACAACTGCAGCTATCTTTTGGCCATCAGAACTGTATTTTTGACGCCATACATTAAAGAAAAACCCCCATATTGGCTTCCCGTTCATTGCGAGTGTAGTTCCTTTCGGTGTTCTCACCGGGGCAACCACATCATTGCTATTGGGTTTGAAAATCGGCTCCCAGGCTAAACCATATGGTCCTTCCCACGTCTTACCATCAACAGCAATATTATATTGAGCCATACCTGTTCTCACAACTGCAGCAACATGGTTACTGTCCGGGCTAAAGACAGCTCCCCAGACAGTCAGGAATGCTTTCTCCCAGGGCGTTCCGTCAACAGCAACAGTCCTGATTCCTTTGAGATATTTAAAGATATCTGCTCCGGCGAGAGGTTCGACCTGAACACATGATGCAGTCCTTTTCCCGTCAGGACTGATAGCAACAGATCTTGCATCAGAAAACGTATTCTCCCAGGCTTGCCCGTTGAGGGTAACTCCGAGTTTCCCCTCTTCCCTTTTTATATTAGCAGCAAATCCCTTCCCATCTGGGGTTATTGTTAAATTCCAGACAAGTTCAAACGTATCTTCCGAAACATTTTGATCGATAGCTATGGTCCATTCAAAATTTCTGTATCCCAGACAAAGTAATTGATTATCGGCGTTGAACTTTAATGAATAGAGCCTTTCGAATGTCTCTTCCCAGACCTCTCCATATACACAGGTAGTAAACTTTCCATTCTCAGGTTGAACTAAAGCAGCTATTTTCTCCCCATCATCACTGGGGACTAATTCACGGACATCAATGAATTTCTTTTTCCAATCATTTATGTCTGCAACGAGTTTTTCTTTTGTATCCCAATCCCAACTTGCTAATTCGCTCATATAGCGTCCCTTCCTTCTCTCATCTATGTTGTTTAAATGCGGTTAATTAGTGAATATTGTAATTTATATATAAAATACCTCTAAAATATATGAAATTATAATCTTCAATAGTCCGCAGGAAACCATTCTCGTTAAAACATACCCTCCATGAATAACCTGTAGACATTATTGAAGCCGCAGGTTAGAAAATTATCACAGTTACTTAAAAAAGTCAACAACTATTTTGTAAAAAATTGCACCTAAAATTTTTAGTTATAGGTTCTTTATATCTATAATTTTGCATAGAGGATAATACTTTCAGGAGCATCCTTGTTTAACGATAGCTGTGTTAGTTGCGAATAGGCTTTCCATAACAGGTGATAAACCCGTTAATGCTATTTGCTCCGGAATATCTTGAACACGAATTCGTCCATAAGCAGGATTGGCTTGAGAGACATCAGAGATTTCTCTGGAACTTTCATGGAAGCCTCTCTTTTCCCGTGACGAAAGTGAAGAACCCTGCAGCAGAGACCGCAGGGCGTCTGAAATTGAATATTTGTTTTCAGTGTCATTCCCGCTTGTCGGGAATCCTTCCGACTTGTTCGGGATCGCAAGAAAGATTCTGGACAAGCCAGAATGACAGAAATATGGAACTGCGACAGAGACCGCAGGGTGTAAAATTTATTAACAATATTCATAAGCTATGCATATAAAGGCAGGATATAGTATCTTCGCTCTCCGCCTTAGGCGGACTCGGTCTATCGCCCTCCGAGGTTTTTGCCTCTTCATTATTTAAAATAGGCTTAAGGACTATCGGCAAAATAAACCGCTCAAATACTATATCCTGCCTCACGGATTTGGAGATGCTTACAACTTTCATTATTTTCTTGATTTTTTTATAAAAGCATAATAATATTCTTATATTTGAATATCAGTGAGGGCAACTTGATGAGATCACTTGGACAGAGAATTGAACTTCTTAGAGTCATCGCACATCCAGTAAGGATACAGATAGTTGAGGAGCTTGCAAAAGGTGTAAAATGTGTAAGTGACTTTGAAGAATTTTTAGAGATTAGTCAGCCAAATATATCCCAGCATCTTGCTCTACTCAGAAATCACAGGGTTATTGATTACTACATTGATGGAAGACTTAAGTGCTATTTTCTCATTGACCCCTTAATCCCCGATCTCCTTGAGTTGATCAAAAAGGATTACCACAAGCAATTACCTGGACCCGAATGTTGTCCGATAACGAGGAGAGGGAAATATCCCGGGAAAAGAAGGCAATATCAACAGACAGCTAAGAAACATAAATGAGAAAAAGGAGGATAAAGCAATGGAAATAAAGCTCACAAAAATGTCAAGCTGCGCTGGCTGAGCAGCTAAATTCAGTCCTTCGGACCTGTCCTACGTGCTAGGGCAGCTACCTATTATTACTGACAAAAATGTGTTAGTTGGTTCATCAAACGCTGATGATGCCGGTGTCTATCGCATAACAGATGATATTGCCGCAGTCCTGACAGTTGATTTCTTTACACCAATCGTTGATGACCCATATACCTTTGGTGCTATTGCCGCTGCCAATTCACTCTCTGATATTTATGCCATGGGTTCAAAGCCTCTTGTGGCACTCAATGTCGCAATGTTCCCTTCCGAGATAGAATTCTTCCCGATGCTGAAACAGATCATGCAGGGTGGCATTGACAAGATGACCGAGGCCGGTGTGCCCATTATCGGTGGTCATACGATCAGGGATAAAGAACCCAAATTCGGCTATGTAGTTTTTGGTGTAATTCATCCTGAGAAGATATATGACAATTCAAAGGCAAAACCAGGGGATGCACTGGTGCTTACCAAGCCAATCGGCACAGGTATTATCTCAACTGGAGTGAGAGCTGGAGTATGCGATGAAGCTGCAAATGAAGATTTTGTAAAATCCATGACGACTCTCAACAAAAAGGCAGGTGAGATCATGATTGAAATCGGCGTGAGCACCGCAACAGATATCACCGGGTTCGGCCTCATCGGGCATCTCAGCGAAGTGCTTACAGCCAGTAGGTGCAGCGCTCGCCTTTATGTGAGTCGTGTTCCTTTCTTCAAGGAAGCTGTTAGCCTCGCCGAGAAAAATATCGTGCCTGGCGGCACATACGATAATTTCACAAACTACAGCACATTTGTCAAATGGGATAAAAATGTCTCATATGCTGAAAAACTTCTCCTGAATGATGCTCAGACTTCTGGTGGTCTCTTAATCTTTGTACCCTCAGAAAAAAAGGAAAACCTCATTTCCTCTCTCAGGGGAGAGGGTGTGCAAGCCAGTTATATCGGCGATGTCTTCAAAGAGGAGCCTGACACTCCAGTGAGTATTTCTGTAGAACGCTGAGCTAAAAATGGAGGTGTGGTTTTACCTGTTTTTATTTCTGGCAGGCTCATTAGGAGGTTTCTTTTCAGGATTGTTAGGTATTGGCGGGGGCATTATTATGTTCCCGCTTTTATTTTATCTCCCTCCAATACTCGGGTTTGATCCGATAACAGTAAAACACATTACAGGTCTGACCATGATTCAGGGTTTTTTCGCCTCTCTTTCTGCTGTACTCTTTTATAAAAAAGAAAGGCTTGTCAGGAAGACCCTCGCTCTTACCTTTGGCTTCTCTTTATTTTTTTCCTCACTTCTTGGAGCATTATTTTCAAAGGGTACTTCAGATAAGTCTTTACTCTTCATCTTTGGCTTACTTGCCTTTGTAGCCTCTGTGCTGATGTTCATTCCACGCAGTTACCTGAAAGATGAACTGACTGAGGACAAAGTTGAATTCCATAAACCCACTGCCGTTTTGACCGGTATTTTCATCGGGTTCCTTCTTGGAATGGTTGGACAGGGCGGAGCTTTCATTATTATCCCGATCCTTTTGTATGTCTTGAAAATTCCCTTCAGGGTAGCTCTCGGGAGCACGCTTGCTATTGGGCTTTTTTCTGCGACAGCCGGGTTAGCAGGAAAGATTGCAACTGGTCAAGTCCCTTTTTATATGGTATTGCCTCTTATCCTTGGCGCGATTCCTTCGGCACGGTTCGGCAGTTATGTTGCGAAAAAGACGAGGGTACAATTTCTCAGATGGATACTCGCATTAATTATTTGTGCTACTGCTGTAAAAATCTGGTCTGACATTTTCTAATGAAAAAGATTACGTTGAGACAAAGTTTCATAGATACGCAAAATCATCAGGCTTACGGTAAGCTATGTCATTGACTAAAATGTCTACATCGATAACTCAAATTGGATTGGATACGTTTGAGAGAAACTGGCCAAAAAGGTTAAAAGGCTCACGGGTTGGGCTCCTGGTGCACCCTGCTTCGGTGAACAAAAGACTGGAACATGCGGTTAGTCTGCTTGTTAAATCGAGAAAGCTTACCTTGAAAGCCCTCTTCGGTCCTCAGCATGGAATCTATGGAGAAACACAGGACAACATGATTGAATGGGAAGGTTTTCACGACCGTCATACAGGGCTCCCGGTGTTCAGTCTTTACGGTCAAGCCCGAAAACCTGAACTAACAATGTTGGAGCATATCGATGTGCTGGTAATAGATCTTCAGGATGTGGGTGCTCGCTATTATACCTTCATATGGACAATGGAAAACTGCATGCAGGCGTGTATGGAGATGAATAAATCAGTAATAATACTCGACAGGCCAAACCCTCTTGGAGGACAAAAAATAGAAGGCCCGGTGTTGGAAAAAGCTTATGCATCTTTTGTGGGACAGCGCCCGCTCCCAGTCCGACATGGTATGACAGTCGGAGAGATAGGTAATTATTTATGGAGCGAATTCTATCCGTCTCTTGATTTTCATGTTATTCCTATACAGGGATGGAAGAGAACGTTTTGGTTTGATAACACTCACCTGCCATGGGTGATGCCCTCACCAAATATGCCCACACTGGATACTGCTATGGTATACCCTGGAATGTGTCTTCTTGAGGGTACTAATATCAGTGAAGGGAGAGGAACCACAAGGCCGTTTGAGATATTCGGGGCTCCCTTTATTGAACCAGAGCTGCTGGTAAAACAATTGAAGGAGTTCAATCTCCCTGGTGTTGTTTTCAGGCCTCTGTATTTCCAGCCAACTTTTCAAAAGCATGCAGGTAAAGTATGTGGAGGGGCGCAGTTGCATGTGGCTCACAGGGAGAAACATAAACCTTTCAAGACAGGTGTAGCTATTATAAAGGCAGTGCATGATCTCTATCCTGAACATTTTTTATGGAGACAGCCCCCTTATGAGTATGAGACAGAAAAGATGCCTATTGATATTCTTGCGGGAACTGACAAATTGAGAAAAGATATTGAGAAAGGGGAAAAGCTTGATAGAATGGAAGATTGGTGGCAAGAAGAATGCTTTCAATTTAATAAAGTAATCAGAAAGAAATATTTGATTTATCACAATACATAAATGTATAAACAGGGCATGGTATCTGAGCGGATTTTTTTGCCGATAGTCCATTTAGAACATACTAATATAAAGAGGCAAAAACCTCGGAGGGCGATAGCCCGAGAATGAGCGAAGACGCCATGCCCTGCCTACCAGATACGATTAAATGAAACTCTCAATATTTATTTTAGCTGCCGGACTCGGTGAAAGGCTGCGGCCGATTACAGACCACTTCCCTAAACCTCTTATACCTATTCTGGGCAACCCTATCTTACAGTCTATTCTTGAAAAGGTATCCACTTTGCCTGTGCATAAAATCGGGATTAACCTCCATCATAAAAAAGAACTTATCGAGAACTGGATCAAGCAATCTGCCTTCAACAATAAGGTTGAACTCTTCCCTGAAGACCCTATGCTGGGCACTGGTGGTGCTTTAAAAAATGCAGAGGGCTTTTTGAGCGGGAGCCCTTTTCTTGTTCATAATTCAGACATTATTTCTGATGTAGACATAGAAAAATTGATTGCCTTCCACCTTTCATCAAAAAATCTTGTAACCCTTGCAATTCATGACTACCCTGAGTTCAACAAACTTGAAATTGATGAGATGGGTTTTCTCAGGGGAATTGGAATGGGTCACCCCCACCCTACCCCTACACCATCAATGGGGAGGGAATCTGAAGAAAGTCCTCTTGCCAATTTAAAGAGTGCATCTAAAGAAATGTTATTTCCCATTGCCGAGAATGAAATCAAAAAATCCTCCATCGCTTGCAGGAGTGTACCTAAAGAAAATCCCCTCTCCTCTTGCGGGAGGGGATTAAGGGGAGGGGGAACAGAAATTAAAAGGTTTGTTGCCTTTACAGGCATTGCTGTTTATCAACCAGAATTCCTGAAATTTTTACCTGCAGGTGTTTCGAGTGTTGTGGATGCCTGGTTAAAAGCAATCCATGAAGGATATAAAATTGGAACATTCGATGTGAGCGGTTGCTCCTGGAGTGATATCGGAACGCCTACTTCTTATGCTTCGACTGTCATCAATGAACTCAGGCAGAATGGCGATTCTGTTTATGTCCACCCATCAATAGAGATATGCAGGCATGTTGAGTTGGATGGATATGTCGTTGCCGAAAAAGGGATTTCCCTCGATAAAGGAGTTTCGCTCAGGAATTGTATTTTGCTCCCGGGAAGCACGACAGAGAGCAGTGCTCATTATGAAAATTGTATTATCGGACCAGGATTCAAAATAGACCTGCATGAATCAGAAATGCTCGGTTTATCCAGCGAAAAGGATGCCCTGCTTATTGGTACAGGCGGCTCTGACAGAAGATACTACCGGGTAAAAAGAAAGGGAAACTCAGCAGTACTGATGCAATGCTTTACTGGTGACTCTGAGTTTCAGAGGCATATAGAATACACTCGGTTTTTTCAAAGACACTCTATCCCCGTACCAGAATTACTCCATGTAGAACCAGAGGGAATGAGCGTACTGTTTGAAGATTTAGGAGACCTGTCTTTGTATAGCTTTCTTAAATGTCCGCGTGAACAGGAAGAGATAGAAGAAGTGTACAAACAGGTTATTGATATATTGATTTTGATGCATACATCAGTAACTGACCATATAACAGAATGTCCTTTACTCCAGAACAGGATTTTTGATTATGAACATCTTCGCTGGGAGACGAGTTACTTTATCGAGAGATTTATAGAAAATGTCAGGGATATCAGGGTTAAAAATCTTTCTGCACTCAATAATGAGTTCCACAGGCTGGCTTTGAACGTGGACTCTTTTCCCAAGACAGTAATCCACAGGGATTTTCAATCCCAGAATGTTATGATTACAAAAGGAGGGATTCCACGAGTGGTTGATTACCAGGGCGCAAGGGTTGGGCCCCCTGCCTATGACGTTGTATCACTCCTCTGGGACCCTTATTATCGTTTTGAGGACAATGTAAGAGAACGACTTCTGGATTATTATGTTGATAAAATAAAAAAGGCTTATACATACAAAATAGAGAGTGCGAATATCTCTACCGATAAAATGGAAAATGCAAATAATCCCATCATCCCCCTTTTGGCAAAGGCTTCCCCCCCCATCCCCCCTTTAGCAAAGGGGGGTAAGGGGGGATTTTTCAATAAAATTGAATTCAAACAAACCCTTCTTCCGTGTCGACTTCAGCGTCACATGCAAGCCCTTGGTGCATATGGCTTCCTGAGCAAGATAAAAGGCAAGAAATATTTTCTGAAACATGTACCAGAAGGCTTGAGGCTGTTAAAGGAAGACGCATCCCTTTCGAGAGATGAATATCCGGAGTTGTATGATCTGGTTATGAATTTATGAGTGTAATAGATAGGATTTGATATTTCAGACATATTAGATTAGGTTCGTTTAACCCTTTCACATAGAAAGCAATATTCTGTGAGGTTTCTGGCCAACGTTGAGTTACTTCCTGAAATCCGCAGAATCAAATATTTAGCGAATACTATATATTTCCAATAGTAATCGAAGTCTTCAGGTATGTAAGATATACAAAATCCGGTATTGGGGTTTAACATTTCTATAAAGAACTTATGAAAAGACAAGGAGCATATCATGACAAAATTAATTAATGACCTCACTAAAGCTCTTGCGAGTGAATCTGTGGCTAATAGGATATATCTCGATTTTGCAAAAAAAGCAGAATCTGAAGGAAATAAGCAGGTTGCAAAACTTTTTAGGGCTGCTGCTGAAGCTGAAGGCATTCATGCCCACAACCACCTAAGATCAATAGGCTGGTGAAAAGCACAAAGGATAATCTTCAAGCAGCAATAGATAGTAAGGTAAATGAGTGTAAAACACAATGATGGTGCAGAATTGACACCCAGTTTGTCTGCACTCTACTGGCGATATCCTTTCAAGACCCCAAGAAAAAACCAAATTGGTATAATTATGATCAAGAGGAGGATTGAATGAAACTACAAAAAATGTTATTCATGGTTTCGGTTGTATTTTTGCTTCTTTCATCATCAGCAATAGTGGTAGCAGGTGATTTTGACTGGATAAGAG
>Ga0129298_10000151_pt1 | contig 24166 bp, 44 predicted proteins | sample I19B2metaG_FD_94707 | JGI IMG/M metagenome (GOLD analysis project Ga0129298, IMG submission 94707) | Lake sediment bacterial and archeal communities from Gulf of Boni, Indonesia to study Microbial Dark Matter (Phase II) - ​I19B2 metaG | ecosystem: Environmental > Aquatic > Freshwater > Lake >... | reverse complement strand
TTGTATTTTCAGAAAAGGCTTTCATCGCTTCATTCTTGCTATCGGCAACAATATAGAAAGAATCTTCAGCGCTTAACTCATATTTCTGTCTGAATAGTTTAGCCATCTTCGACAACCTCGCTTATCTTTGCTATTGCCCTTCTCCTCAACTCATCAACACCAATCGTCTTCTGGTAGTGCGGTTTCTCAACCATCTTGTTTAATGTGTCAATGATGTTCCTAATCCTAACGAGTTTATCTTCAGGAGAAATGGATTCAACCCTTCCTGTTGATATGAACTTTGATTCTACCATGCCACTGCCTCCTTAAGTTTCTTCTTATGCTTGTCCCAGAAGTCTGTTGATGTCTTGATAGCATCTTCAACATTGAAACCATAAGAAACCAGAAGGTCGGACATATCCATTATCGCTTCTCTCTTAAGCCTTTCCTCTTCCTTTACCATCATATCGCCTCTTTGATTTTCTTCCTTGTTTGTTCATAGGCAAGTGACCGAATCTCGCCAACCTTCTTTGCTTCCTCTGGTGTCAATCTTCCTGCACTGATGAAAAAAACTATGACCCTTAGTAACTCTCCATCATAAATATGTGAACCAGTGAACCTTGCCTCACGGATTATATCATCAATAGAAACTTCCTTAACCATTACTCAACGACCTCACGAAGTTGTCTTTGTTTGTGGATTATCTCGTTAGCCAAGTCACAAGCCAACTGGTCAACCTCTATTCTCTGCCTGTCAATCTTTATCTCTTCTGGTAGTTTTTCAAACTTATCGACAAGTTTAAACCACTTGTCCTTTAATTGCTCGACACCCGCTATGTCATGCCTGTTGTTCACCCTGATGAGACCTTCCCTAATCTGTGATTTAGTCCACTTCTCTGCACTTCCTGCTATATGCTCTCTGACATCAACCAAGTCACTATACAAACGACCAAGATACTTAGAAGCAAGTTCTTTAACCTCTTTGTCACTAACCATATCCTCACCAATTCATAATTAGGCTAAGAAAGGATTAAAGTTTTGTGGTCACGACTTCTTGAAGTTTCTTCTCTGCCAATTCTGGCGCAAAAACTTTCAATAATCCTAATTTCCATTCCCTTGCGGTCTCAACGAGCATCTCGTTCTTCTTCTTGATGATAGTCTCTATCTCTTCGTCAGTGAGTCCATACTTTTTTAACGTTCCACGAGCCCAGTCTTCAGCGAACTTCCTTTCGAGTGGGTCGAGTCTCTGGTCAACGACCATTACTTCAACGCCTCTTCGATTTTTTCCTTCTTGCCTTTTACTGCCTCTTTTATTGCTTCCACTACACCCTTCATTCTCTCTTCTGTCAGAACCAAAGGAGTGACAGAAACTTCCTCACGACCAGTAACGCCTCTAACTTTCTCTAAGTAGAACGTAATCCTATGGGCAGGAACGGAAACTACGACGCCATCAATCTTCTCGGCATAAGGTCTTTCTTCATCTACCATTTTCCTCACTAATCAAATTTAGTGTGAAAAAGTATAAAAAGAAAGAACTCTACACCGTCAAGGCATCGACGAGTTTTCTTCCATACTTCTCTTCTTTACCATGAACGGCTCTTGCGAAGTCCTCGGCAGTGACTCTCTCAGTCCCCGCAGTATAAGCACTTACTCTGGTTGGGTCAATCGACCCTTCACCCACACCCAAGAACTGGGCTATGGATTTCTTCCATTCATTCGCTTTTCCTGCAACTCCTGTCTTCCATCTCGGACCAGAAAGTTTCATCTTATCTGCCCAAGCCCTCTTAGCCATATCAAGTGTCTTTGGCATATTTTCACCTAACTTATAAATAGCAACGGTGACATATATTATTTTGTGGACAGATGCCGAGACCAAAGGAGATAAACGGTAGTGCATGGGTGAAGTTCAGGACTAACAAGAGGGTCAAATCCTTTCTTGAAGAGGTCGCTAAGGACAGTGGTGTTACCGTCTCTGAGTTGTGCAGGGGTGCAGTAATGGACTATTTCTTTGCCCGTTTGCTTGGTGGCTTCAAGTATCCGCCACTTGAACTGAGAAAGAGGTTCTTCAATAAGTTTGCTATCGAAACCACTGCCTCGATAGGGGAAACAGGGTCACAACCAGAAAAGCAAAAGCAATCAGAATCAGGAAAAACATGACTATCGGATACTGATATATGTATGGGATGTTGACTATAACCATCACTATCAGGAAGAAGAATATGAAGGCTAAAGGTAGTCTGAAATACCAATTTACCATTCCTTTCATCATTTCACCCCAAACCATTCAAATTTGTGGATTAGCCAGTTGATGAAAATCACGAGTATGATTATACCAATGATGATGCCAATGATTATCAGCCAATTCAACCAAGGTGCGGGTTTGCACTCATTGGTCTCAGGGTCGCAACCCCATTGGCATATCGTGTCCTCATTCCTCGTCTGATTCCAACAGTCCCCTGCTACGCATTTTTCAATTAGTATCTCCTTCCTCTTCGTCACGTTGTTGAGGCAGTAGTCATGGTTGTATATGAGCCTTTCCTCTGCCTTCTGGAAGTATAGATAGACTTCCTTTGGCATGGTTGTCATGTTAGCCACTATGCTTATGCTAATGTTCGTCACATTGACGCCAAGTTCTGCTATTTCATCCTGTATCCTGTATAGTTTCGACCAGATGCTCTGGTTGACTTGTTTCAAATGGTCATACATCGTGAAGTTCACGTCTATGATCGCATCCTCAATGTCTATCAGTTCTCCCTGAATGTTGTATAACTTGCCGAACAAGGATTGGTTCATGTCATGAATCTGTTGACTTATGTTAGGCACAACATGGAAGGTATGGCTTACATAAGTGTTGACACCACCCTTCTTGCACTGGGCATCTATCGTATATACACCGTATATACTCGGCAAAATAGACCTGTTGTAATACAGAGCATTACTACCAGAAAGGTATGAGAAATTGAGGTTGCTTTTCCAGATGGTCATATCAGGGTAGTGTATATTTCCTCGACACCATTCTGCATCGTTTATTGGCGAAGGATTACCTGCCACAGTCCTCATGAACTGGACTGTCAATGTGCTTTCCTCGTTAGCCACATACTCAGTTCCACCTGCGAAGAGAAGATAATATTCATTGATAAGAGTCCCATTAATAGTCATATTCATTAACCCTTCTGCCCATTGAGAAACATGAAAAGTCGCTGAACTGTAAGTCTTTATACCATGCCTTGCACAATTCCCATCGATGGAATAGACTCCAATAACATTTGGTATTGTAGTATTATAGTAATACAATCCATTAGTCCCATTCTTGTAGAAAAATTCTGTATTATTTATAAAGATAGTCTTGTTTGGGTAATAGAACGTTCCATAACAGTTTCCATCATTTACTGGTTTCAACCTTCCTGCTTCAGATATGAAAAACTGTTGGACAAACTGTCCCATCTCGTTTGCTGAATATTCAGTCGAAGAAATGAAAGATGATGATGGATACTCTGATACATGAAGTTCTCCACTACCCTTGATTTCTTTTACTTGACCGAAGGATGCAGATTCAAGCCTTATGTCCACAAAATCCGTATATAAAGTTTTACTGTTAACTGCATAGGGAGTATTGTTGAACCTTAACAATAATGTAGGATTGCCTACTGGTTGATAAAAACATGATACATTCCATGTATCGGCAGGAAGATGATTCGTCAAGATGGGTGTGTTCTTCGTGATGTCATTCGGTAAAAAATCAGTCCATCTTGCATTACACCAGTCATACAGGGTTAACTTGACATGAGAACCATATTCATCCCATTTGCCCATCCAAGTTATGCTCATGCCTGTATAATTGTTTGGGATTTCAATATCGTTGAAGGAATAATAAAAATCAAATTTATATTCTGAACCAGATTTTGCTGTCGTGACAGAATGGTAGACGGAATCCCTGAACCAAGTATCAGTATAACTTCCTGAGTCCGAACCTAAGGTTACAGTCGTTGCATCGGCATAATGAACTGTCTGGTTGATGATATAATTGCATTTAACATTCGTCATATAAACCCCTGTCTCGTTGCCGATAATCAAGTCATAGTAATAAATTCCCTCGCTGTTGTTCAAGTATAACATGGGTGAATCTGTAAGCCATATCGTCTTATCAGGATTATACAAGTCCATTAAGCAGATGGCATTGTTTATCGGTTGATAATCTTCATCCAGTAATTGCAACCAGATTGTTGCACTATCACCGATTTGGTATTCTGTCCCATGAATGTTAAACTTTGTCCTGACTGTCTCGAAGATTTGTTCTAATTCGACAGAAGGGTTGTTCTTGTATGTTATCTCCCATTCTATGTATATATTTTGTAAATTCTTGTTAGAGTCGATGGTATAACTGTAATTTCCAACATTAGTTATCCTGTTAGTGCAGTCAAAACTCATCGTATATCCCCAAGACTTCTCGCTTACATCATAGTATGATGGTGTGCATGACTGCCCATTCACATAGAAGTATATTCTTGAAGTTGTTCCTGTCATGTCTGCTCTGATATTAGCCTTTACATAATATACTTGAGAAACACCATCAGGTGGCATAGGAAAATTAAATATAGCATCAGACCTCTTTGCGTTCTCCACAAACCCGCCAAAGTATGTTATCGTCTTTACTTCCTTCGTGGCACTAACCAAAGGCATTAGCATCAGTAAAGCGATAGCGAAAAAAAATATTCTTCTCATCATTTCCCCCTTATCATCGCTAAAACTACCCATATCAAGCCAACGATAATGGGTATCAACACCAAGAGACCGACATAACTGAACTCGGCAGTTGCAGTGACGAACATCAGGGTGAAGAAATAACCGATATACTTGATGACGTAAACTATGTATCCAACCCAGTTGCTTATCGTGGCAGTAATCTTGCCCCACCAAGTCTCCGCAGGTGCTTCTGGTTTTTCAGGAATAGTTGGCGCACTCGGAAGACCTGACATGAAAGCAGGTGCACCAACTCCAAATACGAATACCAAGAAGAAGAGGAATGCCACATACTGTATGATGAACACATGTTCCATCTATCTCACTTTCCGATAATCCCCATGAACTTAGCCCATATTAAGCCAGATATTATTATCAATACAACGGGTATCCAAGGTGGTAGGAAGGGCTGTCCTCCAAGTTTGACTACTGCACCCGCTATGAGCAAGAGGATGAACACCAAGAAGGTTGGTGTCGCAGAACCCATCTGTGATTCTCTCGTATAGTATGCCGTCACAACAGTCAGTATCGTAGTGAATAAAAGCCATGCCATCATGTTTATCGTGGGTATGTCCCAACCCAAGAAGGCTTTCATGAAGATATAGCCCTTATCGAGATACTGCTTAGCAGTCTCACCATACTTCACTTCTGGTGCTAACTCTGACGAGACAAAAGATACATTCTTGAAATAGACTATGCTGACTAATTTCCCACCGTCCTCTGGTGGCTTAGACCATACTCCTATCGCAACATCAAAACTCGCATTCGGAAGGAAGTAGTCTGGTATCCTGAACTTCCTCTCAAACGGCATCGTATAGTTCGGTGGTATCCAAGAGAAACGCCACTGTGGATATACGCATAGGTTATCATCATACTCCTCACAATCGACATAGCAGTATGTATTACAAGGTGGAATCAACTCTGGTCTGTGCACTCTGTAAACATGACCATCAACCGCATCAAACAGTCCAATAGACATGCCGAGAGTATAGTTCCATGTTATGCTTCCTGAGTTCTTGATGTAAGATTCTATACTGACCAGTCCTTTCCTCGTATTCTGGTATGGTATCGCCCTTGCTGAAATGGCATAGGCATCAAGTTTGTCCTCTATCGCTGAAGTGTATATGTAATCGTCAAGAGTTTGCCAGTCCAGAGCCTCATAGTATGGTATGTCTTCAGCATGATAGACCCCCATCCTCACGTCATAGTATTTGTGAACATCGAACCAGTCATCATAAAACTTGAAAGTCCTCTGAACCATTCTCGTCTCTCCAACATACATCGTGCCCGTATAGACGTAATCTCCCTTTCCATCTGTATAGCAATCCTTGTTGCAGTATATCATGTTCGATTCGTTGCCTATGCTGAGACCGACAGGGAAATTGAAAGAAACATTCCCAGTATTCCTTATCCAAATCTTGACAGTTATCTCATCGTCTATCAAAGGCTGACGATCAGAAAAACCCCAACTCACTATCTCCGCATCCACACCAACAGGTGGTGGTGGTGGTGGTGCTATTGTCACAACTCTCGTCTTATTATCGAACAGAGTCCATGATACAAGTCCAGTCGTGTCATATGGCTCAGAAATATTCCATACCCCAACCACAACATCAAACCATTCTCCTACATCGAAATAAGATGGTATCTTGAACACCCTCGTGAAAGATGCTGATTCACCCGCAGGTATATACCTATAAATCCATTTATAGAGACCATCAACATAACAAGCCTCGTTGCATGGTTCTTCTCCACCACAGGCATACCACTCCTGAACTGATGTGTAAATACCCGCAGGGACACACCACTCTCCTATTGACATGCCGAGAGTGAAGTTCTGTCCATAAGTCCCGTTGTTGAGTATGAATGCTGTTACAGCAAGATGGTCTGGTGAGTAGGGATAGCCATACCTAACCCATGTTGCATTGACACTAACAGCATGTGCATAAGCAAATGGTGGTGGTGGTGCTACACCAGAAGGTTGCCATATATTCTCATCATGAAAATCTTCCCATTCTTCTACTAAATCCATGTTTGTATCATATATCTCCCAGACCACATCGTAGAACTTGCTTGGGTCTGACCATACTGGTGGAGTAAAGGTTCTCGTTAAGCATTCCACATCACCAGAAGTAATAGACTTATTGACAATCACGCCCATACCATCCCTTATACAGTCCTCATTACACCAACCTATCGTCTCATTACCTATCCTCGTCTTTATTCCAAAAGTGTGTGTCGAACCCGTATTCCTGAAGCATGATGATAAGGTGAAGTTCGCACCATAAGCAGGATAGATTGGTGGTGTGCAGTCCCCACCATAGCAGTATGAGTAACTCGTCCTCTCTATGTCCCAACCAGACCCATAAACCCTAAAAGCATTTGGCATAACCCAATAACTGAGTATGTTCAAGGATGAGTCCCTGACAGAGACGAACAGGTCAGGATAGTCGTCAGTAGTGGTATCTGGCATATAATAATGTGGGACATACATCGTCCTCATCTTGCTTCCCCAATCGCCTTGATTCAGCGTTATCGTTACCCAGTTCCCAAGACCATCCCTGAAATATCCAGAGTTGTAGTCTGGGTCTGCCCAGACCTGATAGTAACCAATCGTCCAGTTGGCAGAATCATACCATGAATACATGCGGTGACCGTAAGTAAAACCGACAGTGTATGTGTATGGACTACCATCCTGCCAGTTCATCACTCCTGTTTCCACTGAAGTGGTCGTATCCTCATAGACATCGTATGGAGTCGCATCGACACTCTCCCTCTTTATATGCTCAACCGCAACAATGCTGACTGCGTCCAGTTTAATCCAACAGTTTTGTGTTGCTGACCAAATCCTGAATGTAAACTCTTCAGAGCCGTAACCATACCCCCTGAAATAATTTGTCTGATAGCAATTGTATTCAATCGTATCTGGTCCACAGTTGTAACAGGCATAACCCGCTGAAGAGATGGTTGACCCGTTTATGGAAACATAGACATCCGCCTGTCTCGGAGAGCCTGAAGAACATTGTCTCCTTATTGTATAACAAACCTCCAAGAAAGCGTTTGCAGGAATCCTTATCTTTTGATAGCCCTCTCCCATATTACAACTACGATAACCAGAGTAAGACCAGTCTGTTGCATAACTGCTACAATTTAGAGTTGTGTCTCCGTTCCCCGCAATCTCAAACGATGGGTTTCTCAGGATGTTATCCTCGAAAGGAACATAAGCCTGAGCCAGACCTATGAAAAGGAATAGAGCAAACATCATGCTCAGTAATATTTTCCTCATATCATCTACCTTATTATTTGACTTTCGACTATAAAAAAGTTAATTTAATCGAGATAAAGGTCTAACATTTCTTTTAGTCTCTTCATTCCTTCCTTAATCTTCTCTCCGTCCACATAGGGTAGGTGGGCGAGTTGTTGTTTGGCGAGGATTGTTGACGCTTCTACGAATATCCTCTCACGAACCAATGCCTTCTCCTTTTCTGTCAGTGGTTTTACAACCTTTCCGTCTTTTATCATTTTATCACCTTACGACCATCTCCAACAAGTCCTTCAACTTCTTCATGCTTTCCTCGACCTTCTTCCCATTCATGTATGGTATGTAGGGATACATTTGTCCACGAACCATCTTAGCCATCTCTGTAAATATGTCTTCGTAAACCCTGTGCCTCTCTTCTTCAGTCATTTCTTTCATCTAAAACGCCGTGAACAACATACCTAACATAGTTATTGTTACCAATATAGTTATAATTACGCCTACGACAGTGAAGGTGAGATTGACACCCGCCTCTATGCTGAACTCCTTTCTGTATGATGGGAACTCGATTCCCAACAACCTATATGCCACGAAATATATGAATGCGAGTATGGTGAACATGATGAAGAATGGTAACATCATGGCGAAAGTCCCAGTGATAGCGCACTTGTTGTTTATACATTCCAATCCCTGAGGGCAACCACAATCCTGACAACAGTTTTTTTGATTTTCGTTCCAATAGGGATTACATACGGTATCTCCACATGAGCCTTGACAATCTTTTGGACAATTTAAGGCAGATTCATTCCAATAGTAATTGCATAATGTATCATTACAATATCCTTGACAGTCTTTTGGACAATCGAATTGTGTTTCATTCGGCTGACAGAACCCATCCTCACAGTATGCAGGTTCAATCAGGTTGTTGGTTATCTTCGGGTCTCCACCGTCATATTCAGTCGATTTGAACCAACATGGGTCTGTTGCCGAACAACTATCAGTGGAGTGAAGGACGAGTGTCATGTTACTTCCACGAGCATTTGAAACTGGTAAAGTGACATTGACACAGTATGTTTTTGGACAGTAATCAGAGGCTGAAATACTGATGCTTATATTCCACCAGAAACCTAAAGGTGGCATATTAGCACCTGTTATATTCATTTCTGCCCAATTGTTGGTGGCATTGTATATTTTTAGACTATTGGTAAACCTCCTCGCCTTGTAATAGCACTCAAAACAGAGAAAAGAACTGTTCAACGGATAATCTGGAATCATGCTGTTGTCGAATTTAACCCAAGTCCAGAACTCGTTACAGGTCGCTTCATAGTTTATTGCACCACTGCTACCATAGTTACATTCCCTGCATGGTGCACCACCAGTCCCGTTCCTTGAAGTCACCCAAGAATCCTCTGTCGCATTGATGACATAATCTTTGGTCTTCCTACAAACGTTCTCGTAGCATATGAAACCAGATGGGCAACCACAATCCTTACAACAACTCCTTTGGTCTTCTCCCGATTCGCAGACCTTGTTACCACATGTCTGAGCAGAGACAACATGAATAGCAAGAAGGCTAAACAAGATTATTGTATATACGAGTATATGCTTCATCCAAACACCGCAGTGAGTAGTATAGTTGATAAATAAAGTATCACGATGAACAGTATAAATATTCCGACTAAACGGAAGGGCAAGTTAAGGTCAACCTTAAACTCTTTTTCAGTAAACCTATCATAGATGAAGACTATGAGCAACATGACAAATACTGTTCCAAAGATGTTTAGTAACCAGAACCTCGCCATTCCCCCAACAACGCATTTGTTGTTCACACAGTCCAGACCAGAAGGACAGTCATCGCAGTCTTGACAACAGTTCTGATAGTTCTCATCCCATAGGCAATAACTGTCCCCACAAATAGAGTCTTTATAATAAGTAATAAGTCGAGGGATTCCTCCCCAACATCTTGCCCCACTATCACCACCATCAAACTCCACTCTGAAGATGTTTTTCTCATCGAATATTTGGTTCTTGATGTATGAGGTCGCATTCCATCCTATCAACTGATGTGTAGAGACTTCAAAAACTTGGGAATCCAAGATGTTATAAATAATAGGTTGAGTCTCCCATGTTAGAGTAGAGCAGTTGAAGTATGATGTGACATTCTTCATATAATAGGTTTTTGGTTGATTAGCACCTGCATCACACCTCGTAGGATAGATGTTTATTGTCGAGTTTATCGGAATCTTGTCATAGAAGTCATCCATCAAATCGAGGTTCATGAATGCTTGATATGGATTCCAGTATCCCATCATGAACTGTTGATAATAGTTTGTATTCCTGTATGGACCATAACTGTTAATGTAACAGTATTCATCTATAAGTTCGACTATTATGTTTGATGCGTTATATAACGTTGAGTTATAAGTCCCGTTAGGATAGTTGACATCCCAAGCAAAGACCGTTATGTTGTGTATGCCCCTTCCGTGAATGGGAATCGCAAATCTGAACCAATAGAGACCACTTAAGTCCACTCTATCTCCTGTCATCGGTTTACCTACAAGAATAGTCCCATCTGGCATCTTGACCGTTACATTAGTCCCCCCTTCATAAGGATAGGTGCTATACTTTACCTCATAATAGAACCTGTAATAACTGTCAACACTCTGTTTTGTTATGTTAAGTGGTGCGAGAACATTAGGAATGGCGAGAAGACTAAACAAAACTGCTATAAAAAAAATTGAAGCCCTTTTTTTTCTATCATACCAGTCCCATTATCGCAACTACGAAGTAACCCATCATTACCACGACAATGAGTATCGTGACCATCAATCCCGCTATGATAAGTATGCTTCTTATCGGTTGGCTTGGGTCAAACCTCAATGCTTCCAAGAAATATTTGCTTCCCCATGCTAAGAAGACCATGACCAACATTATCGGGACAAAGACCCCTATCATGAACGCCGAGAAACCAACGAACTTCCCACCGCTTATTATAAGGGTGTTGCTTCCAGTGGCAGGTTCTATCGGTATCTTGTTCTTTGGATTTGCGGGTATTACGGTTATTGTATCAGTGCCTAAGTTATATGATGCCACTACGCTAATCTTCTGTTTACCATGAGTTGTATATAATGCCGTTATAGTCCTGAATTTGTCCCATGCTATCGTGTTCGGTATCAATACTTTATCTACCCAAACCGTCTGTTTCTTCTGGTTGGCTATGTAGAACGTGACTTGGTTGCTCTCCAACTTGTATTGTGCAACATACGTATCAGTGTCATTCGCCTTAACAGTATTCTCCCTGTCCGAGACCTTCGTCTTGTTTTCCAGAGTATTGAACTCTGATTTCAGACCAATAGCATCTGCAAACACAGAGTAATAGTCTTCTGGTTTTCCTGACATCGAGGAGTTGTGGAATACATACTTGTCCCTGTTACCCAAAGCCTTTAATGAGCCTTTAGCAGTCATGTCAGGGAACATGCTTGGGACAATAGAAGTATCATTACACACATCTTTATCCTGAAGTATCATCCTGATTGGATAGTATTCCCAGTATTTAATTGCTTCCAATGTGCCGTTGAACCAAGCACAGTCAGTTGTATTAGTCCAATACTGAACGAGTTGGACAGTTGAATTTTCTCCACAAGTCCTACAAGTTATCTTGATCGTATTAGCCAACAACTGGCAATTTGCATCTTGACAAGCCCATTCATTGTTTGTTTCATTCCAAGTGCAGTTTCCACCACCAATACATTGATAATATTCGTCCCAATTTCCGTTAAAGTAATGGAATTGAAGCATTAAAGTCTTGTTTTCGAGTGGATATGTGACTGGTGAATATTTGTATCTGACTTCAATATAATCTGGGTCTGGTAGATACTCTGACTTGTTGACTTCAAACGTTATCTCCTGTAACGGGTTATCGCTTTCAGCGTTGATGGTATAGCCAGTATAATCAGTCGTCAGTGGTGTTACAATGAAATAGCCGTTTATCTCACTGTAAGTATCATAGTAAGTCTTCTCGTATGGCACGGAAACCTCTATTGGCGTCAACTGGTCATAGTCATCGTAGAAGTAAACTTTTGATTCTTGGTTACTGTATTTGAGAGTGATATTAGCCTTTGCATGTTGGTAGAAAGCATTTGGCATCAACTTTGCTCTGACCGTGTTGTTTTCCAAGATATACATTACAGTTGGATATATTAGTGTCAAGTCATAGAGTGGATAATGGTAAGTCTTGTTAACAATATCGGTGAAGTCCTTGCTATTGGATTGTGTTTTTGAGTTATAACCAACACTCATCGTGAACCCCGTATAGTTCAGATAGTTTGGTTTGACTTTAACCGTTTTCATTTCAGAACCAGTAAAGTCAGTTTCTTCAATAGAACTTGGTGTTAAATCCGACCCAACGGCAGAAGGTGTTATCGTAAGATTGACTTTTGCGTAATTATAGTTTGGTATCAAGTAAATGTTTACATCATTGTCCTCTTCCATATAATGTGGAGATGAGTAATTCATAGTAACATTATAAATTGGTTTTCTATAACCTACAGTAATATTGGGAACATGCGCTGAATAATCATCAGTATGGTTGTCCCATACCACAGAAGCATCATATCCTTCCCAATCTTCGTTTAGGGGAGTTATATCGAAATAAACTGTAATACTCTCATCTGTTAAATTATAGGTTTTCTTATAAGGGACTAAATCAGTTATGTTTTGAGAAAATCCTTTACTGTCTCTATATATTACTATGGCGTTCTGGTTATCGTAAGTGACATTCAATGCTTCTTGAGTCCCTGTTACATTTATTTCTATTGAGGCAGTTTGCTCTTCCTCTATGTTATAATTGTTTGATGTTCCTGTAAAGTTATCATATTGTTCGGCGGGAGTATATGGTGGTAACTCAAAAGAAGTGTTCACGTAACCCTCTTCTTTGAGTAATGGGGCAGTAAGTAATATAACATAGGGTCTGATGAGTTGATTGGAATTTTCTCTCGAACCAACATAACATGAACTATATGGTAAACCAGATGTGGGTGAGGTAATTTCAAAGTTTAAAGGATTTCCTTCTTCATGTTGTTTGACTGCAAGACTTGTCAAATCTATGTTTGAAGGGTCGCCAGAGAAATAAGTAGTTCCTGTTGTTGGTCTTGTATTATAGGTTACAGTATATTCATTCCAACTCTGAAGGACTTCTTTAACGATAAATGGAGTGTAACATGCTCCTGTGAAGCCACCTAATTTTAAAGTTGCCTTTACGATGGTATGTCCTTCTGGAATGTTGAGGGGCATTTCCATCAGAATGTTTGACCAAAGGTAAAGACCTGAATAACCGATATAAAGTCGTGTTGAAGTCCCATAGTTACTATTCTTGTTATTTGAACTAACAAATGTATCGGCAGTAATGTTAGCCTTAGTATAATTTATTAATGGGTTGGGAGATATGAATACGGCTGTTTGTGTAGAAAATACAACATCCTCTGTCCCATCATTATCTATGTCAACTACATCTATATCGTTTATTGGTGTCCCAACATCAAACCAGAGCCTTAATTTTAGAAAATCGTTGTCAGGTTTTTCTGTGGAATATATTTTGTATTGGTTTCCATAGAAAGCAAGTATTTCATTTCCATCATAATCTGGAAGGACATCAAGAACTCCTTGTTCGGTGAAAACTTCGGGATTTTTTAAACTCTTCACATATTGAACTGTATCTGAAGGTGTGACTGTCCAGAACTCACGAACATCTCCATATGAAGGGGTTTTTCTAAGGAAGAATGTAGTATCGTTATAAATGACATCTTCCAGTTCATAATTCCAATAATACTCTTGATAGCCAAGCCAATATGTATGTCTGGTAAACTCATTTTGTTGGTTTATCAGATTAAAAGTGCTGTTGTAAACAAAGAAATAGAGATAGTCATAATCATTATGATTGTCACCTTGATTTCCTAAAACTATGTAAAGTTTATTATCCTTAGTCCAAATTTTTTGTAATACGAGTGTTCCTCTTCGATTCCAAATAACGTTAAAGTCTATTCTTCCTCTATATGTCAAATCTGAAGTATAAATCTCAAGCCATCTATTATTATCTATACCTGCACCACCATTACCATCAGTTTTAAATAACACGATGTTTTCGTCATCTATAAAATTATCAACGATGTAATAAGACATGACTTTATCTGTCACCGTATCATTCCATACAATCTCAGCCTGAGTAGCAGTTAGATTGTCTCCAGTAAGAGATTTGTTCATAATTCTAAGGGGATAAAAGGGGAGATGGACACCCCTTTTTACAATTATTTCTTTGTAATTGTCTCCATTAACGTCTATGAGTTTAATATTACTCTGATAAGCCTGAGCAACAGGGACTAAAGTTGTCCAATTACGAAGTAGAGTTCCGTTCATAGAATAAATATACCAAAACGTTCTCCTTAAATTAGGATAAACAGATTGTGTTAGACCCTGAATAACTATTTCTTCTCCTCCATTTTCAGGAAGAACATCTCCTATTCTGGTAGTTCTTCCAAAAACTGGAATGGATACAGCAAGAGTAGAGGAAAGAAAAAGAAGACTAAACAAAAACAGGCTAATCAAGGCTATGCTGAATTTTCTCAATAGTCCCACCTATACTAAAACCTAAACAAAATCCTCGCAGAAGGTCAGCCTAAAACCTTAAATACCAAGTTTGATGCCGAATATATCGGCAACATACTTAGTTAAACCAAACGCTATTAGCAAACCAAACATGATGCCGAGGACTAATCCGCCGACACCACCAATGGTCGCAGAAACGTTTGATATTTTGGTTGCGAGGTCTGGCAGGAATTCAGCAATTACCAACAACGCAACGAATCCACCGATTATCCCGAAGATTAGGCTGAACGGGATAACAGCGATTTCTCCTTTACTTCTCATGCCAATAATTACTCTTGAACGGTATTTAAACCATGCCTCAAATCATGTCTTATAGTATAGTCCTGAGTTATATATATCATAAGATTTAAGTATCTAAAACCAAATATATATTATGCCAAAACTTCAGAGGTGGTGGGGCGATAGAAACCTCATAGACTTCTTGAAACTCTTCGAGAAGCAGGGGTTCGTGATGAAGAGGGAACAGGACATCTATTCCTGCACTCTTGGTTACTATCTTGCTATAAGATTCCTGAAGGAGAGGGGGCTTATAGAGTGTGATGGTGTTGATGAAACGCAGATGAAGAGATGGGTTCTTACTGACAGTGGTAAAATTTTTGTAAAGCATATCAAGGGCATAGAGGCATTGTTGAATGAGGGATAAATTCCTTTATTTCGTCACAGAAAACGAAGCAGAACTTAGAGACGAGGTTATTAAGGATGGCACAGTAGTGATCGGAAACAAGGAGTGGTATGTCGATAAGGCAAAACCAATAAACCTGAGGGGAAGGCTTGGTAAACAGTCTATGTATATATTGAAGTGGGATTCGCCACACCCCGCAGAAATCAATCCTGATAGCAAGGAAATAAAGATACCAAGTTCGATTGGTAATGTCGAGGATATAAAGAAGAAGATGCGAGAACTCACTGGTTTGGAGAAGGTTGCCTTAGTTCAGTTGGTCTTTACGCAGGACAAGTCTTATACGCCAGAGGCGTTGAAAAAAACAACAAGTCTGTCCATTCTCGGAAACATGCTGAGGATAAGAAAGGAAGCACCAAGTATCATATTGCTATTCATTGGTGTCGGAGTTGGTGCTGTTGTTATGTGGGCTCTTCAATACATGGGATTTAAACTGTTTTAGGTGATTTGATGCCGAAACCAACATTCCCGAAAGGAAAGGTCATGGGAGAAGAAGAGGCAAGAGCACAGTCCTTGTTGGAGTTGTTGGAAAAGACCAAACCAGAACTGCTTTCTGACCTGAACGATGAAGAGATACTTTACCTTGCTTTGTTAAAGACTTGGGCTAAACAGGTCAACTGTAAGATTCTTGATGATTTTTGTAACAATTTTATGAACCTGCGAGTATCACGTAACAGGATGGGTAGAAGGGAGATAGTCTTTGCGGTCAGCCTGATTGCCGAAAGGCTTAAGGGTGCACCGAGAACCATCAAAGATTTATTCGCAGGAATCCGTTAATAAATTGGAGGTGTAAATGTGCCAAGTCCGTTTAAATATCGTGGGGAACTCGATACTTCAAGACTTCAAGAGCAACCACAATCGCCAGTAGAGAAGAAGGGGGAGGAACAGAAGACGCTTCTTGACTTGTTGATGGAAGTCATAAAGGCGAGACAAGAGGAAGGTAAGGTTAGGTTGGCAGAGGCAGTTGAATGAGGACTTATGAAATAACGACCAACGACCCGAAAATACAAGAAGTCTTGGAAAAGTTTGTAGTTGATTGTAATAGGGCGATAGCACAGGTGGTTATTCCCAAAAACTTGTCTATCGACAGAGCCATGTTCAGTATCATGGTCTCAAAGCCAAATCCAGATTCAAACAGGTTTCGCATACATGTCATTACGCCACCCATACCAACAGGCTTCAGTTGGATGGTGTTCGGTAAGGTTAAAAAGAACATAAAGAAGTATCTCGAAGGTAACGGTATAAAGGATTTTGAGGTCAAGGAGATAAAAGGAGAGGATGTGGTGAAGTAATGTTTCCGACATGGTTACTAATATATATACTGGGTTTCTTCTCAGGTTACATCTTTTGCTTCTTCGTTATCTATCAATACCTGAAAAAGAAGAACCTGTGGCATCTTTTGAGATGAGGGCATGGATAAGACACCCTTCAGGTGACGGTCTTGGTCTGTTGGGTGGTGAAGTATTGGAGAGAAGGTTGAAGGAGGGTTGGGAGTTGATAGAAGTTGTTGATTAAGGTCATGTCACGATAAAGGAGATTGAGGTATAATGGTCTTATTGTGTATTGTTGGCGAGTTGGGTCAGGGCAAGACACTCGGATTAGCATACATGTGTTGGAACAATTACTACTTCAAGGGAAGAAAGATTTATGCAAATTTCAACCTGTATGGTATGCCTTTCACCCCTGTTAAGACAATAGAGAAATTGTTCAAGATGATACCCCCAGAGACATCAAAGGAAGAAATAATGTCTGGTGTTGAGAAGTTCTTTGGTGGGGATGAAATGTGGAGATGGGTGGATTCTCGTTCTATCGGTAAGGGCGTTAAGGAGAAGGCTATGATTGTTGATAACATTCTCGCATCATCAAGAAAGTCTTTTGTTACGATAGGTTATTCAACACAAATCTATGACCAAGTTGATAAGAGGATTCGTGGTATAACAGATATAATCTGCTATCCTCAGATGGCTCTCGACAATAGTTACTGCAAAATATTGACGTTTAAAGGACCGAAAGCATCTTCTTCTGGTATGCTTCAACCAATCTACTTCCTCTGTGAGCCAATCTTCGCAATATACAACACCTATGAAAAGGTTCAGCCACTTCCAAACAAAGACACTGACGCAAGTCCAGAAGAGGAGATACTTCTTCCGTTGATGGAGAACATAGCATGGGTCAAATATCTGAAAGACAGTGGTTATAGCGAAGAGAAGATGAAGAGTTATTCCGACAAGATGCAGGATATGTTGTTGAGACCAGAAGATAAAGCGAGAATAAAAGAACTCATCAATCACTGAACTTTATACTCTTTCCTATCTCTAAATTCTTGTTGTTTACCTTCATTCCATGCTTGGACTGGTCTGTAATATCCTACAATCCTCGCATAGACCTCACACGGCACAACCAAATTTTCTTCTTCCTTTTTACCCATAATCTTAAATTTGTAACATCTAATATATATATTGTCTGTTCGCAGACCCCCCGATGGTTCTATGGTAGAGATAGCCGAAAACATAAGGAGAAGGATTGTTGCCAATATAAAGTCGGCAGTCGTCAAACTCTATCGTGTCACAATCTGGGGGCATATAATCTATCAGCCCATCAAAGAGGCGAAGTGGAAGATACCAAAAGGTATGACAACTCTCGACCAATTCTTAGATTGGCACAGGGAAAGAGAGATAGAACAGGTGAGGAGAGACCACCCTGTTGCTTTAGAAACTTATCTGTCCTTCACGTTAGACCACGAATCGACAAAGAAGGAGATAGGTATGATTTCTTCCCTGCTCGGTGATGCTCTGTTTGACGATATGTTCTCTGGTGAGTTGATAGACATGATGGAATGGGGTTATGATATTGAAAAGGTTACGGAAAAGGAAGAATCAGAAGCGGGTTGGAGAGTATCGAGAACGGGTGAAGATTTTGGTGAAACCGATTTGATGGAAAAGAGATGGTTTAAGGACAAGTGGAGGGAATTGGGGTATGAGTGAGATAGAGATGCCTTTCAAGGAAGAGTTCATAGAAAAGATTTTCCTCTGTCAGAAGACCGTGACGAGAAGGAATGAGAAGTATGGTGATGTTGGAGACTACTTTGAAGTCAGGAAGACGCTGTTCGATGATGTGGTTTTCCTCGTTTTGAGAATACATTTAACAGGGGTCTATAAAGAACCTTTGTCTAAGGTTGATGATGAAGAGGCGAGGAAGGAAGGTTGTAAGAATCTTGAAGATTTTAAGAAAGTGTGGGAAAGGATACACCCAAGAAGAGGTTGGAATCCTGATGATGAAGTATGGGTTCACAGGTGGGATTGATGGTTGTTAGACCAGAATTTTTATACGGAGTTATAGTCATGGCAGTAATCCTTTTGATGTGGTTTTGGTATTGGTTGAATAAAACTGGTAAGGAGTTGTCACCAATATGAAGAAATATTATTGTAAGTTTCATAAAACCCACATGATAGGTGAAGAATCGAGAAAGGCACATGAAGACCACTGGTCGAGTAAAGGCAGTAAGTGTGAGATAGTTGAGGTAGAGGAATGGACATGAGATATGAGTTGAAGTTGGACTTGGATAACCCTGTTGATGTGGTCTCTGTTGGAAAGAGGTTTGTTGTCGTAAAGAAGTTCTTCCAGATAAAACCAGAGTTTGCGATAGTTGAAAAGACAACAAGACATGGGAGACACGTGACAATAACATTCGATTCTGAGAAAGTGTTGAAGGATGAGGATATATGCTTCCTTCAGTTGTTGCTCGGATCAGATTGGCGAAGGGAAATGTTTAACTGGCTTCGTGTGAGGTCTGGTTGTAAGAAATGGAATGTTCTCTTCAAGAAAAAGTATAACTCCAAGATGCAGTTGATTAGCAAGGAGTCATGAGGTTTTTTCTTCTTTTGTATATATCCCTTAAGACTTTAACTTCTTCTTCGTTCAGGACGAAATAGAACCAACAGTTCCTCAAATCACACTTGTATTTTATTACTTCGGTGTCCTTCATGACTGTATCATGTAAAGCACAGTAGTTTAACAGTCTTTCTCCGTGTGCCTTATAGACTTTATTCCTCATTCTCCCTTATTATTTCATCGTGTCTGATTTTCATAAACATTAGTATTCCCATGACCATTCTCATACCCCTTCTAATACCACTCTTGTTCTTGTAACTGACCGACACAGGCACGTTCTTAACCCTGTAACCGTTTGTCAAAGCCTGTATCAGCATATTAACATCAACAACATAACCAGAGCCAACATCAAGAATCTCCATCACTTCTCTCTTCATGGCAACAAACCCACAACACACATCTTCTAATCGTGTCTCGAAAAGGTCGTTGAAGGCATTGACCCATGTGAAGTTGCCGAACCTGTGCCTAAACGGAACTTTAGACCAGTCCCTCTTTCCTATGATATAATCTGCCTTATCCTTAATCAACGGCTTTAACAGTCTTGTTGCCTCTAATGGGTTATACTGTAAATCTCCGTCAACAACCACAACATATTGTGTATCTCTCTTTTTTTGAAAGATGTGGTTGAAGGCAGTCAATAACGCCTCTCCTTTTCCTTCGTTTTTGTCATGAACTAACGTCTCTACCCCCAAGTCATTTAAAATCATTGTGGTATTATCGGTAGAACCATCATCGACCACAAGGGGTTGTATATTTATTCTTCTAAGCCTATCGACAACTTCGCCTATGGTGTCCTCTTCATTGTATGCGGGAACTACTCCTATCGTATTCATCTTCAATCATGCTCTTGATATACCTTAAATCCCTTCTCATTATGGGCTCGATGGGTGTGTTTGTTGGGTTGTTGTATTGGTGTAACAGTTTTCTCAGGGATTCTGGTGGTATCTTATCTTTCAGGAGTTCTTGGTTTGAGTATAACAGTCTCCTTATTTCCTTGAAGATTCTCTTTGTCATTTGCTCACGGAAGTCATCGCAAATATATATTAAGGTTTCCATTCTTTTTCAATTTCACTGATTACTGCTTCCCAGAACTTCGTTAACCCGCCACCAAAACACTCTAAGCAAAGTTCTTGTTTCTTCCATTTTGGACATTCGTTCCTGTGTTTAAGGATTTTTTTATATTCATTCCTCACACATTCCTTGATAAACCATAAGGCATAAAGTTTATCCATTAACTCCCCTCCAATTTGTTGCTCTCCAAATAATATCTCATCAATTCTTCAGCCTCTTCAGGGCTTCTCTCTTTCTGGTTCTTGTCTCGAATCCAGACATACACGGTTCTTTCAGGTTTAGCCCTCTCCACTGTTATGACTGCATCTAAAATTTTCTTAACCTCTTCTTCTGTTAAAGTCTCGTCTGAAGTTATTTCAATCTTGGTCATAGCCTTTCTCCTACCATAAACTCTAACCATTCTTCACCCTCGCTTCTATGAATTTCTTCAAGATTCTTCTTGGGTCGGCAGGAAACTCTTCAAATAAAACTTCTGCTTCCCCAGACCACTTGTTATAGGCAATCATCGGTGAAGTCTTGCCGAAAAACTCGATTATCAACTTGTCGTTGCTTATCAATATTACGCCAATGAGTTGACCTTCTCTGTCCACTATCAACCCCTTTACATTGTCACTCAACTTTCCATTGCCGTTCATGATGGGTGGTCTCTTTGTTGTTTCTTCCATGTTTATCCCTCTGGTATGACCTGCTTCTTCATTTCTCTGTTGAACTTGTCTATTATCCCATGATTCCTCGCTTCCATCAGAGTATGCTCTAACACAGACTTGTTGCATTTTGGACAATCCTTCTCCTTGCCACTCTTCACTGCTTGTAGATAGTCCAGAACCCAGTTGAACAAGAACACTATCCTTCTACTGTGTAGTAAGAGTATCACAAACGTAAGCACTGCAAATATAATGTTTATTATTATCAACATCTCTGTCGTCCCTAACCATTCAAACAATCAATCACCCCCTACAATTTTTGAACCGAAACAGATGTTAGCAAACTCACAGTAGTTGCATAACCATGTTATGTGTCTTTTTGGTGGCTCACCAGTCTCAATAGCCTTATTTATAATCTCTTTTTTAATTATCATCTCCTCTTGTATCTTTTTTATGTCCCTAACAGAAACCTCAAATTCTGTGACTTCCTTATCGACAAGGTTGATGTAAACGATATGACCCTCTTTGAAAGGAAGGTCGTTCTTCCTTAGCATGACAGAATAGTATTCCACCTGCTTCTTGTGGTGGTCTAACGGGTTGTTGTATTTGGTGTTACAGGTTTTCTTCTCGACCAACACGCCGTCCTCGTAATCATCTACTGTCCCAAAGATGCCTTCCCATTTCAAAGGAACTTCGTTCTGCTTGAGAATCGGTGTCTTGTGCAACTGCTTACCAATCCAGAACGTGATAAGCGTCTTAAGGTTGAAATAGTTGCCCATCGTCTGTGAGTAGAAGCACTTCCTTAGGCAGTCATGGACTAAAGCAGTTACATGGATGCCTTCTCTGTTAAACTCTTCTCTTGTTATCGCTTCAAAAAACCTTTCTAATACGTTCATTTAAATCCCTCTTTATTTAAAAACTCCTCTACCAAATCGCAACAAGTCGAACAGTTGTCTCCGTGAAAAGAATGTTGATTCATACTGAAAAACTGCTCAAACCTCATAAAAAAATTGATGTTGATTTCTTTCTTGTTCAACACCTGCTCTATATATTTTCTTGTCTTGCTCATATTCTCTTACCAAGTCTAATATCAAAATTAACCATCAGTGCCGTTCCTTTATAGTTCTCACCAACATTCTCTTCCAATATCGTCTTTGGGTCGAACTCGTAGAACTTGCCCTGCTCATCTAAATACATGACCAGAGGCTTGGATTGGTTGAGTGCCGACACTATTGCTCTCTTGTGTGCCGACACCACCCAACCCATTATATACTGTTTAGCCACAAGAACAAATCTCGGAAGGTTATAAGCAAAAATGCCATAATCGTCTTTCAACTTCTTGTTTTCAGGAATGTCATATCCTTTTATGTTGAACTTGTCTAACGCCTTTATCAGTAGTTCTTTTGAGGGGACTGCCTGTGACATTGGCGTAAACTTCAAGTCTGGTTTCCAGAGACTCGCATCTCCATCGTAAGCAATCTTATCTGCCAACAACTTACAAGCAAGTCTGTGGCTACACTCAATACCTTTTATCGAGGAATACCTGCAATCGCAACTCCAAGTGTTCTCCTTCTTGTCAAAAATCACTGAGTATGTATCCGTATCTCCTTTAACTTTGAAGTGAACTCTTTTGTCCGTTATTTCCACTACTTCAATCTTGTTCTCTTCAACCAACTTCTTCGCTTTATTCAAGATGTATGTCTTTCCACTTCCCCTGTCACTTACCATCAAAATCATTTCAGTCCCAACCACAGTTTTACAAAAGTAACGACTTCCCTATGGTAGAAAAGTAGTATAGTATTAAGTAATACCACAACGAACAACAACCAGAGGGTTAAGGCGTAGCAGAATCCTATTTCCTTAAACTCTATTTTATAATCAATGTTTTCTTTCTGGTTTTTCATAGCCCACTTTACGTATTCCTCTCTTCTTTTCTTCCAGTTTTTCTTCAGGTTTTCATACCATTCTCTAATCATTAACCCAACTCCTCTGCTATTGTTGATTGTAGTCTAATCTGAAGTCTTTCTTTCTCTTCCTTTGAAAGTTTATTAAACTTATCCTCATACCCATTTGGAATTTTTATCGACCATCTCATATCATGCACCTATCGTTGTCTTATCTTCTTCACTCATCTCCTTTAACACAGACTTTACAACATCAAAGTCCCTGACACCACTCGCCAACAAGAACATACTCCTTTCATTACACTTGGGACATATCATCTTTATCGGTTCATCCTTGTCGAACTTCTCCTTGATTTCACCCTTCATCTCAAATATTACTTGGTGTATGGTGTCATAGTTATCGCAAAAGGGACAGAGGAATTTTATAAAGAAGAACCTACCCGCCTTCCCATCTTTTCTCATCTCTTTGAGTTTTATGAATAAGAATCGTGTGTTTCTCATCATAACCCTGTTCTTCTTGACATCTTCGGGAACGGTCTCTAAAAAATCTTCAAATGTCTTCAATTCCTTGTAGTATTTCTTCATACGGTCACCGTTGTTTCAACAACATCATAAGTATCCTTGAAGTAAGCAACCATACAATCATGTGAATCAAAATGTTTGTAATTTTCACTGCCATCAATATTCTCTAAACAAAATACAGTATCTCCTACATGGAATTGGTTTTTACACCAATCACATTTATCTACTCTTTCCTTACACTCGTCACAGTTCATTTAATATTCCTCTGTTTTTTTATTTCCATTCTTAAACTGTCAGCGAACATACCGATTTCAGTATAACTCATATCTTTACTTACTTCTTCCAATATCGTTTTTGCCTTAAGCCTTGCCAATTCTTGAATTTTTTTGAAGTCCATATCATCACTTCAAAAGTTCCATCACGATGTGGTTATAGACCTGTTCAACTTCCTGTTCTGTTGCCTGATGAAATTGTAATAGGTTTCTTATCCTATCCTTCAAGTATGGAAATACCCTGTTCTGTGTATCCTTCCTTATCAGTTGTTTGTTGTTCATATCGACCATCAGTTCTGAAACCATCTTCCTATTGCTACCAGAAGTTGGAGACAAGAAGAAACACCTCTCCAATATTTCTGAATAGTTAGTCCCTTTACCAGTGCTTTCGATAAACTTCAAAGCCTTCTTCTGTCTCTCGTTCAGTGTCTCAATGTCCGTCAAAATCTTCTGTCTTGTTTCTTCAAGGAAATCTTTCTGTATCTTCTCCAATGGCGCTACTTCGTATGTTACTCCACCTGCCCCCCTTGGAATCAACTTCAAGAC
>Ga0129298_10000150_pt1 | contig 24284 bp, 23 predicted proteins | sample I19B2metaG_FD_94707 | JGI IMG/M metagenome (GOLD analysis project Ga0129298, IMG submission 94707) | Lake sediment bacterial and archeal communities from Gulf of Boni, Indonesia to study Microbial Dark Matter (Phase II) - ​I19B2 metaG | ecosystem: Environmental > Aquatic > Freshwater > Lake >... | reverse complement strand
TCCACACTTTTTGGTTTTTCGGCTCCCGCCGGAGTGGCAGCGGCAGTCGGGGCCGTTTCGACAGCCGCTGCCGCGGGAGTTGTCGCAGCGGCTGGTTCGACGACCGCGGCGGCAGCCGTACCGCCGGCAGGAGACTTGGCCTCTTCAGCTGTAACCGCAAGCGGCGTGAGGAGCAGGGCCGATGCCACGAGCAGATTGCATACGAGTTTGCGAGTTTTCATCATAACCTCCAGTCTGATCTTTCTTGATTTCCTCAACTCCGGGGGGCCTCCTCAGATGGCCTCCCCCCCCTTTTCGCCGGTCCTGATCCTCACGGCATTCTCAATGGCAAAGACGAATATCTTGCCGTCGCCTATCCTGCCGGTGCGGGCCGCTGCCTCGATGGTATCCACCACCCTTGCCGCCACTTCATCCGCCACCGCTATCTCCAGCTTGACCTTGGGGAGGAAGTCCACCACGTACTCGGCGCCGCGGTACAGCTCGGTATGCCCCTTCTGCCGCCCGAACCCCTTCACCTCGCTGACGGTGATCCCCTCGATCCCTATCTCCGTCAGGGCATCCTTCACTTCATCCAGCTTGAAAGGTTTTATGATTGCCTCTATCAGTTTCATTGTATCCCCCTAATCATCTTTTTTAAGCAGGAACTACGGGAAGTTGATGTCGATCTGGGTATTGAACGTATTCTGTCCGCCGGTCGCCTTCTTGTTGAAGACGTCATAGCCGACGATCAGGGAGATCTTGTCGGTGAAGGCGTAGGAGACCCCGAAGCTGAGGGCTCCGAATGAGTTGTCCCCACCCATGTAATCCACCGCAGCCCAGAGCTTGTCGGAGATCTCGGACAGGGTGCGGTCCCAGGAGAGGAGCACCCCTTTGTTGTCGTTGGAGCCATTCTCGTCGTTGAGGAGAGCGCTGTTGCCAACATAATAGCCGGCCGAGAGGCGACCGAGCTTGGCGACGTTTTTCGCAGCCAGGCCGTAGACAATATTGTAATCCGTACGTGCGTTGGACGACTTGCTGCTGTTGGTGCCGAAACCGAAACCGCCGAACGCCAGGGCCGGGGAGTTGCTGAACAGGGAGTTCTCCGGGGTGCCGAGCTTGGCGTTGAACTGGATGGGGTGGTCATCGTAGGCATCACCGCTGGTCAGGTAATCGGCGCCAATCTCCATCTGCAGCTTTTCGAAGGGGAGAACGCCGGCGGTGACCCCCAGGTCGTAGACGTTGTTGCGCACCTCGGTGGCGGCGCCGCTGACAGGATCCTTGATGTCGCGGGTACGGGTATAGTTGTCGATGCCGATATGGAGGGTCTTGTATGCCTGGACATCGGTTGAAGGAATCCAGATCTGGGTTGAAGGGGTGGCAAATACCGCCGAGGATGTTGCCAGGGTAATGGCCATTGCCAGGACTGCCTTGAGTGTCATCTTCATGATGCAATTCTCCTTTGAATAGTTTAGTAGTACTCTGCTGCCGTGCTGCGTGACTGCCGAAGTTAACTTCTCTCACCCCCCCCTTTCCCGGTTTACTGAAAAAAAAAAGCGCCATCCACCATGCGGTGGAAGGCGCCATTGCCTCTTTATGAGTAAACCCGGCACATCCTTGTGCCGCCTGATTTTGTCTATATACTTAGCACATGCCGTGCCATTTCTTGTTTTGCCTGCAGATTCGGGCTATTACAAGATCAACACCACCTGCCAATGCCCGTTTTCCATCCACCCAGCTACACGGAGCAACCGATCTGCCCATTAATTAATCACCGACCTGCTTCCTCTGCCCAATCATCATACGGTAATGCAGGCACTCCCACCCAATTGACCGGAGCGACTTATCCGCTCGCGACAAATCAGCTCTCCGTCAGCAGTATTGCCTCGGCGATCTGCCTGAGGGATCTGCGCTTGTCCATGGCAAGCTTCTGCATCCTGCGAAATGCCTCGGGTTCAGAAAGCCCATGGGAGCGCATCAGCACCCCCTTTGCCCTTTCTACGATTTTGCGGCTCTCAAGAGCGTCCTCCAGGGCAGCCACTCTCCCCTTAAGCTCCTCGACTTCGTGATTGTGCACCGAGGCAAGCTCAATGGCAGGCCAAAGCTCCTCCTCGCGAACCGGCTTTGCCAGAAAGCCGCCTGCTCCTGCGGCAATGGCCTTCTCCAGCAGATCCCCGCTGCACTCCCTGCCGAGGAGCAGCACCGGTATCCTGAGCTTCTCCCTGATGGAGCTGACAGTGGAGAGGAGATCCCTCCCCATCGGGGAGAGATCGATGATCGCCAGCTCGGGGAGATGGTCGAGCGCCATGGAGACAGCCTTCTCATTGTCAGCGGTCTCCAAAATTTCAGCAAACCCGAGGCTGCTGAGCATAAATTTAAGGCGCTTCCTCTCGGCGGCCTCAGCAGTGCAGACAAGTGCATTCTTCATGATTTCACCACCTTGGAAAGATATCGGCCAGATGATCGGCTCTTACTACATGGACCTAGCAGATATCGCGCCAAAAGATTAAACCAGACCAGTACTCGCCCCGTAGCAGCAAACTATTTGACTTTCTGCCAATGTGGTGGAATATTATGAGAACCGTGCGCTGCACGGACACTAACCAAGAGAAGTAACATCAGGAGAAGCAAGTAAATGGCAAACGGAACGGTAAAGTGGTTCAACGACAGCAAGGGGTTTGGCTTTCTCGAGCAGGAGAGCGGCGACGACGTGTTCGTGCACTTCTCCGCCATCACCGGGGAAGGGTTCAAGACTCTCAATGAAGGCGACAGGGTAACATTCGACCTGGTTAACGGGCCGAAAGGGCTGCAGGCAGCCAACGTCACCAGGATTTAAGTCGCATACCAGTAATATCTGCCAAGAAAAGCCCCGCATGCCGGGGCTTTTTTCGTCTCCTCCAGCCACTCACCGCAAGTACGGGGAAAAACCGGATCTGCAGGTGAAATCTGTCTTGTGTCCAAGCGGCAGTTGGCGCTATAGTGGCGTGCAATCTGAACCAATTGAGAGGTTGGCGGCTCATGTCCTTTGTCGGTGATCTTGAACACCTCCCCATTGTTGATGTAATTCAACTTCTCCACGCCACGCGCAAGTCGGGGACACTCTGCCTGAAGAGCGACAGGGGGGAGAGCCAGCTGGTTTTCAGCGACGGATGCATTGTCAGCGCCAACCACTCCAACAATAGCGTGCGCATCGGCCAGATACTGGTGCAGATGAACGCCATAACCAGGGAGGAGCTGGAACAGAGCCTCCTTGAGCAGAAAAGTGCCGGAAACAACCGCGCCCCGCTGATCGCATCCCTGATCGAAAGCGGCAAAATCCGTAAGGAAGATGCCTTCAAGGGGCTGGAAACACTGATCGAGATGACCATTGTGGAGGTTCTCACCTGGACGGAGGGGACTTTTGAACTGGATGTGGAGAGCTGCGTAGTATCCGACGAATACCGCTACATACCGGAAAAGCTCAAACTTGACCTGCACCTGAATACCCAGAACGTCCTCATGGATGCGCTGCGCATCTATGACGAGAAGAAGCGGGACGGCACCCTCATGACGGAGACTTTCCCGGCGGAGGAGAGCGCCGCCCCCCCCCTGCCATCGCCGGCGGAAGAGGAGCGGATCATATCCATCGACGATCTGGGGCTCGATGCACTTGACGACCTGGAAAAGGTCATCCCCGGTTTTTTCACCCCTGTCAGGGTGCACGACCCTGCGGCCATCCACCGCGAGAGGATCGGCGCCCACATCTCCCGGCTCCCGGCGGATGACCAGGAAAAGCTCATCTCATTCCTGGCATCAATTACGGAAAAAGATAGCGGTAACGAATCCCACGGCGGGAGTGCCCACGCGCTCATCCTCTTCAGCAGCAGCGACTTCATAAGCCACACGGTCGTCACCTACTGCAAACATGACGGCCTCTTCACCTTCTCCACCGATGAGGAGGAGAACCTGGACCATATCATCAACCAGAGCATCGCCAAGGAGCTAACCCCGGTCATGGTGATAGACCCCCCTGACGACATCTCCGAGGCCGCTGCCGCTGAGATGGTCGACAGACTGGCCAGGCACGTGACGGAGAAGTTCCCGGCAGCGACCATCTTCCAACTGGTCCCGCCTGGAGCCTACGACCTGGCCCTGGCCGGCTTGCGCTCAGGGGTGCGCGCCGTGCTTCCAAAGCCGGATCTGCGGCAGAGAATGCCATCCTTTGTTAATGACACGATTGCATTCCTGGAGACCCTGAGGGAGGCGGCAAGAGTTCCGCAGCCAACCGCTGGCGGAGTCGACACCCCCGGCTTAAAGGAGTCACTGGAAGCGCTTTCCGGGCTGAAGGAGCTGGTGGAGATAACCGCCGAACTGGAACGCTTCGCGGCAAAGATGCTCTCCAGAGCCGTCACCTTCACCCTGCGCAAGACTGAGCTGGTAGCGGAGAGGGTGCAAACCGCGGACGAAACCAGGCCAATCAGCCTTAGCTTACGGGCAGACTCATCCCCCCTGCTGCAGCAGATCCTCGCCGAAGGTCGGGCTTATTTCGGCCCCCTGAATGACCAGTCGCTGGAGGAGGCGATAAGCGTGGCACTCACCCCACCTGTGTCAAGACAGGTGATGCTCCTCCCCTTGAGGTGCCTCGGCCGGGTTCTTGCCATAATCTATGCAGACTTCGGCGACAGGCAGCAGTCAGCCGTGCACCTTGAACCGTGCGAAATCCTGGCCAGGCATGCCGGCCTCGTTTACGAGAACTCGCTCTACAGGAAGAAATTCGAACAGATGATCCAGCAGCACTGAGAAACAGCTCGCTTCAGGCTGTGTAAAAACATGGACGGAAGGAATTGTCATGGACGCCAAAATTCTCACCCAAATCCTGGAAATTGCCTTTCAGAAGAAGGTCTCCGACCTCCACTTCGAGGTTGACAACCCGCCGTTTTTCCGTGGGAGAGGGCAACTGATCCGCTCCAAACTACCTGCCCTGACCCCTAAGGATACCGAGTTCATCGCCGCAACCGTGATGGAGCATAACGGCCGTAAGTTAAGCAACGACATCAGGGAGATGGACGCATCCTATGCCCTCCCGACAGGCGGACGTTTCCGCGTGAGCATCTTCAAGCAGCGGGGGAGTTACGGCATCATCATGCGGGTAATCCCCCCCCACATCGGCACCCTGTCGGAGCTCAACCTGCCGCCGGTGCTCTCCGAGATTGTAAAGGCCCCCAACGGCCTGATCCTTGTCACCGGGCCGACCGGCAACGGCAAGTCCACGACCCTTGCCTCCATGCTCCGCCTGCTCAACGAAACCCAGAACTACAACATCATCACCATAGAGGACCCCATCGAGTTCCTCTTCACCTCCCATAAAAGCTGCATCATCCAGCGCGAGGTGGGGATAGACACGGAGGACTTCAATTCGGCCCTGAAGGCGGCGCTGCGGATGGATCCAGATGTCATCATGGTCGGGGAGATGCGCGACAAGGAGACCATCGACTCGTGCATCAAGGCGGCAGAAACCGGCCACCTGGTGCTCTCCACCCTCCACACCCAGAGCGCAGTCTCCACCATCAACCGGCTTCTGGGGAATTTCCCCCCCGAATCCCAGGAGATAGTCCGCCAGAGGCTGGCAGACATACTGGTGGCCATTGTCTCCCTGCGCCTCATCAAGGACAAGAGCGGCGAGAAGATCTTCCCGGTAGTGGAGATCATGCGTTCAACCACCACCATCCAGGCATGCATCCGCGAAGGGAGGTTGGACGAGGTCGAAAAGCATATTGAAAACGGCCAGTCCCTCTACCAGATGCAGACCCTCGACCAGCACCTCCTCCAGCTTTTCCGCCAGGATGTCATCACCATGGAAGACGCAAAGCGGCTCTCCCACTCCATGGACCTGGAGCGAAAACTGATGTTCGACAACTGACAGACAACCGGTTCCCCGGCATCCCTGACCAGGGTGCCGGGGAGAGCCACTGCAGGGATCAGACAACCACCCACTCCATGACAATGAACAAAGCAGCTGCAGTAGCAATCATCCTCTTCACCATCGGCCTGATCAGCTTCGCCACCTGGCAGCTGTTCCGGGGGAACCTGGAGGCGGCCTTCATGCCCCTCCCCTTCCTGCTGGTCGTCTACTTCTTCGTCAAAAACGGCGAGAGGTGACCCCTCACGAAGTCACCCCCCTGTAATCGGCAATACATGGCAAAGATCCCTACTTTTTCATGGCGCGCAGCAGATCGAAGGCATGCTTGACCCGGGTGACCACCCTGATCGGCTGCACCGGTTTGGGGATGAAGTCGAGGAAGCCGGCTTCGAACGCCTTCTGCTCCTCCTCGCCGCTGGCCTTTGAGGTAAGGAGGATTGCCGGGATGGCAGAGGTCGCCGGATTTGCCCACATGGCGCGCATCATGGCAAACCCGTCCATGCGCGGCATGACCGAATCGCAGATGATCAGATCCGGGCTCTCGGCAATGGCCATTTTCAGCCCTTCTATGCCGTCCCGCGCCTCCACTACCGAGTACCCCTCCTTCTGCAACGCCACGGAGATTATCGTTGCAACCGACTGGGAGTCATCCACCACCAGCACCTTTAGCTTGCCGGAGACCGCCTTTCCCCCTTTCAGGTAGTTGTTGCCTATTGCCGCCAGTATCTCCTGGCGTGTGGCAAGCACCGGCATGATCTTCATGCCGCTCTTCCTGGAGAGGTAATCGAAGGTGGTGACGTCGAAGGGGTCGGTGACCGCCAGGGCCAGCACCCCGTCCTGGGCCTTCAGGGGGAAGACAACCTTCTCCACCGCCATATCCTCGTGGACATGGTCAAGGAGAGCCATGGGGAATGAATAGCCGGCGAACCCCTTTGCCGTTTTGAAGCCGAACTGCCTTGCCAGGGCGTCCGCCAGCTCCCACTCGGTTATCACCCCCATCTCCTCAAGGACTATGCCGAGCCTCTTCCCCGTCCCCCTCTGTCGCTCCAGTGCCCGCTCCAGAGTCTTGACGGTGATGATCCCAGCCTCCACCAGCAGTTCTCCCAGCTGCTTCTTCTTCTCCATATGAACTCCCCCGCCCATTTTGTCAGCCCAGATTTACCATAACAGGCAGACAGTTGTCATGTTTTCCGTACAGGCAGACGCTATCCAGCTGACCGTGCCGGCTGGAGTGAGCAGAGCCCGTAACGGCAAAACACTATTCTATTTACTTGCCAGCAATTTTCAATTAACTTATGAAATTGCGGTACAATCCGAGACTTTGTAGCAGTTACTGGCAATAGAACAGCAAAACACTTACAGCAAGGAACGGAACATGACCAAGAAGCTCTCCGTCAAGATCGTCGGCATCCTGATAGTAGTCATGATCATCATTATGACCGTGTTCACCATCTACTTCGTCCGCTGGCGCAGCGCCAACATGCATGCCGACCTCCTCGCCAAGGGGAAAATCCTGGCCATCACCGGGGCCGCCAGCATGGAGAGGGTCCTCAGCGGGGCAGTGGCGGAGAAGAGGTTCACCCTGGAGGAGATCTTCGACACCAATTACCAGCAGATACCGGGGAGCAATCCCGCCAAGTACACCACGAAGTACGATGCCTACCTGGAGAAGGTGATCACCCCCATGGAGGACGCCTTCCTCAAGGACGATCAGGTGGTTTTCGCCGCCCTGGTGGACCGAAACGACTACCTGCCGGCCCACAACAGCAAGTTTGCCAGGCCCCAGAGCGGTGACCCGGAAAAGGACAAGGCATTCAGCCGCTCCAAGCGGATCTTCGACGACCCGGTCGGCCTGGCAGCGGCCCGCAACACCCAGGATTTCCTGAAGCAGGACTACAAGCGGGACACGGGTGAAAACATGTGGGACATCTCCGCCCCGGTATATGTGGGGGGGAAACACTGGGGGGCCTTCCGCATCGGCTTCTCCATGGCCAAGACGGAGGAGAGAATCGCCGAGCTCCGCTCCCACATCATCGGCGCCATGCTGGCCATGCTGCTGGCCTCCACCCTGACCATCATCACCGTGGTCACCCTGCTCATCAGACCCCTCAACAGACTGACCGAATCGGCCAAGAGGATCGCCGACGGCCAGCTCGAAGAGGAGATCCCCATCGTCAGCGACGACGAGATCGGCACAGTCTCGGCCGCCCTCAACCGGATGACCTCCTCCATCGTCAGAAACCTGCGCACGGAGATCGACAAGAGCAAGCGCCTCTTCATCACCATCAAGGAGGCCGTCTTCCAGTTGGTGAGCTCCTCCAGCAGACTGACCGCCATCAGCGTGCAGCAGAGTTCGGCGGCCACCGAGCAGGCAGCCTCGGTGCAGCAGCTAACCACCACCGCCGAAGAGGTGGCCATAACCGCACGCCAGATCATGGAAAACGCCCGCCTGGTGGAGAGCTGCGCCGACGAGGCCAACTCCACCTGCCACGCCGGCTCCAGCGACGTGGGGGCGGCGATCGCCGGCATGGAGACCCTCCGCCAGCAGGTACAGCAGATCGCCCGGAGCATGCTCCGCCTGGGTGAGGATAGCCAGCGGATCGGGGGGATAGTCGAGATCATCGACGAGATCAGCGACCAGACCAACCTGCTGGCCCTGAATGCAGCCATAGAGTCGGCCGGGGCCGGGGAGCACGGCAAGAGGTTCGCCGTGGTTGCCAAGGAGGTAAGAAGGCTGGCGGAGAGGACCGTGGACGCCACAAGACAGATCAGGGGGCTGATCGACGAGATCCGCCAGGCAACAACCAGCACCATCTTGGTGACCGAGGAGGGGACGAAGGCGGTGGATACGGCCAGCCTCCTGGTGGACAAGGTGGACAAGTCCTTCGCCATGCTGCTGCAGGTTGTGGACAACACCGCCCAGGCAGCCAGGGAGATAACCCTCTCCACCAAGCAGCAGACCATGGCCTGCCAGCAGATCGCCGAGACCATGAACGAGGTCCGTTCCGTGGCCCAGCAGGTGGCCGACAGCGCCCTGGAGACGGAGCGGGCCATTGGCGACATAACCGACCTCTCAGAACAGCTGCGCCACCTGATCGAGGAGGAGATCCAGGAGAAGGGGCGCCGCACCGCCATGGAGGGTGCGGCCATAATGACCGAACTCCTCTCCCGGGCCCTTAGCGGCGGCCAGCTGACCCGCAGCCAGCTGTTCGACAGCGACTACCGCCCTATCCCTGGCACCTTGCCGCAGAAATACCACACCGCCTACGATGCCTACTGCGACAAGCTTCTGCAGAAGCAGCTGGACGACTACCTGACGGCGGACGACCAGGTGGTCTTCGCCGTGGTGGTGGACACCAACGGCTACCTACCCACCCACAACAGCAGGTACAGCCAGCCCCTCACCGGGGACCAGGAGCGGGATCGTATCAATAATCGCACCAAGAGGATCTTCGACGACCCGGTGGGCCTGGCGGCGGCCCGCAACCTTAACGAGGTGATGGTGCAGGCCTACGTGAGGGACACCGGGGAGAAGATGTGGGACTGCTCGGCCCCCATCCATATCGACGGCCGGCACTGGGGGGCCTTCCGGGTCGGCTACTCCATGTAGGTCAGGGGAAGGAGAGGCCGAGGAGCATCTTGCTTACGTTGTCCACCACCCAGAAGAGGCTCCCGTCCCAGTCACCCTTGCCGCTCCCCGGCAGGGTGAAACTCCTGCTCCCCGAAAGCGAAAGAGTCAGGCTGTCAACCTTCAGGAGCCCATCCTTGAGGACCATGAGCCTGCCGCTGGTCGAATCGAATCCCATGTCGCTGACCCCGTCGCTCCCCCAAATATCGGCAGAGGGTGTGCCGATGGACAGAGTTGCGTCTGGCAGGAGATGAAAACTGACCAGGTTCCTCTTGTCCGAGGCCGTTGCCCAGATGCTGGTGCCGTCCCAGACAAGCCCCTGGCAGAATCCCTTCCCCTCGGAGGTGGCCGGGCAGGGGTAGGTGGCATAGTAACTGCCGTCGGCCAGGATCAGGTAGATCTCGCTCTTCGGCACCGGTACCGGGCCCGAGTTGTCGTAGCCTGCGCTGGAGATCCAGAAGTTCCTGCCGTCATAGGCAAGGGAGCTGGTCTCCCCCCCTTCGCCGGCCTTCGCCCCGCCGATGTAAAATGGCCAGCTAACACCGTCCACCGTCGCCAGCTTCTGGCCATTGGCATCGATTTTCACCAGGGCATTCGGCGGAGGCCCGCTGGTCCCGGCAAGCAGCCAGAAGGTGGAGCTCCCCCTGTCGAAGGCGATGTCCGCCACCCACCCCACCCCGCTCGGGAATGCCACCTTCTTCTGCAGGGAGTAGGCCGGGGTAAACCCCTTCACCGTGGAGACGTTGCCGGCGGCATCCCTGGCCCAGGCGTAGAGGGTCTTGCTCTCCGCGGAGGCGAGTGCGTGGCTCGACGGAGGGGCCGATGTCCAACCGCTATCAGTGCTACTGGGAGGGGCTGATGACTCGCTCACCAGGTATCCGCTGACCGCCACGTTGTCCGTGGCGCTGAACCGCTCGATGGTCGCCGTCAGGCTGCCGCTCTCGGTGTGATAGACGAAGGCCGTCACCACCGGCGCCTTCGTGTCCTCCTGGGGGAACCACTCGAAACTCCTGCCGCAACCTGCCAGGAGCAGCAGCATGGCTAAGACAAACTCTTTTCTCACGAATAACCTCCGCAAACCCGCCAACAAAAAGGAAAATCCTGTCTCAGTTCAATGCAGGGAGCGCTGCACCCCGCCGACAATGCCGTAATGGAAGAAGGCGATCAGGGTGAAACTCTCCCTGTCGTACCCCTTGGGGAAGGAGCCGACCCCCCCCACCACCGAGAGAGTACGCAGCACCTCGTCGTCCAGGATCTTGCTCCCCGAGCTCTGCAAAAGCTCCTTGGCCACCACCTCACCCCGACGGTTGAAGGTGATCCGCACCGGGGTGACCCCTTCGATCCCCAGCCTTACCGCCTCCTGGGGGTAACGCCATACCCCGTAGACCGCATTCTCGAAGCGGCGCAGGAAAGAGCCGAACATGATGTCGTCCGTGTTGAGGAAGCTGGCCTCACCCCTGGTCACCTCCCGGCCGTACTTCCTGCGGTAGCTCTCCTCAATGGCAGCCAGCCTGGCCGCCGAAGGGAAGAGATTCAGCGGCTCCTTCCCCCCTCCCTGCTCCTTCCTGCGGAAAAGCTCGTCCCTTGATGAGCCCTGCGGCGCACTCTCCCTTGCCGTCGGCCAGCCGGGCTGGGTGCTACGGGGTGGCGAGGGGAGATAGCCGTTCCCCTGGCGGGGGGGAGAGGGGGCGAGTTCGCGCCGGGCCTCACCGATGGGGGCCGTCTCCCGGGGGACCCGGCGGAAAACATCGGACTTGCGGCTGACCGGCGGCACCATCTCCCTAGAAGGGGTCAGGGGCGGGATGTCCTGCAGATCGACCATGAGCGGCTCTGCCTGGGGGGGGGTGACGGCGGCCGGCAGGTTGAGGAGAAGCGCGGCAAGCCCGGCATGGAGCAGGGCCGAGCATAGTATCAGGTAGAGCAGCTTTTTTTCCACCGAACTTTCCGCCATCAGCTTCCCGTTCTCCCCGGGGATAAATACCTTGAGCCACAGAGCATCATTCTCACCCGCAAAGCGATTGACACCCGGGCCTTGGCGTAGTATGCAACAAGCAGCCTCTGAAGGGGAAGGAGAAAGAATTGAACAACCAAGCACTCCTCTGGAGCGGGTTCGCCACGGTCATAGGCATCATGCTCATCCTCGACCTGGGGATATTCAACCGCAAGAGCCACGAAATAAGCTTCAGGGAGGCCGCAGCATGGACCGCACTCTGGGTCTCCCTCGCCCTGGGGTTCAATGCCTGGGTCTACCTGCAGATGGGGCCGCAGAAGGCCATGGAGTTCCTCGCCGGCTACCTGATCGAACAGTCACTCTCCGTGGACAACCTCTTCGTCTTCATCATGATCTTCTCCTACTTCCACGTGGGGAAGAAGCACCAGCCGAAGATCCTCAAGTGGGGGATATTCGGCGCCCTGCTCCTGAGGGGGATATTCATCATCGCCGGCATCGGCCTCATCTCCCGCTTCGGCTGGATGACCTACATCTTCGGCGCGGTGCTGGTGGTCACCGGCCTGAAGATGCTCAAAGGAGGCGACGAGGAGATAGCCCCGGAGAAAAACTTCATCGTCCGCCTGGTGAGACGCTTCGTGCCGATCACCAAGAGGATCCGCAGCGACAGATTCTTCGTCCGCCGCGGAGGGATAACCGCCGCCACCCCCCTCTTCCTCACCCTGCTGGTGGTGGAGAGCAGCGACGTGATCTTCGCCGTGGATTCGATCCCCGCGGTCCTCTCCGTGACCCGGGACCCGCTGATAGTCTACACCTCCAACGCCTTCGCCATCATGGGGCTTCGCTCCCTCTACTACCTGTTGGCAAACGTCATGGGGATGTTCGTCTATCTCAAGCCCGGTGTCTCCTTCATCCTCTGCTTCGTCGGCGTGAAGATGCTCCTGGCCCACAGCAGCTGGGACATCTCCATAAACTTCTCCCTCGGGGTCATCTTCGGCGTGCTCGCCCTGTCGGTGATCTGCTCGATCCTCTTCGCCAGGGAGAGGTGATGCCAGTCAGAGGGGGGAGATCCGCACCCGCACAACCCTGTTCTTCCCCACCTCCTCACAGGTGAAGCGATACTCTCCCCACTCCACCGACTCCCCCTTCTCCGGGAAGCGGCCGAGACGGTGGAGGACCAGCCCGGCCACCGTGTCGAAGGGGAGGTCGTCCCCCATGGAGACGTGGAGCAGGTCCTCCAGGTCATTGATGGAGAGGAGGGCATCAACCAGGTAGCTGCCGTCGGCCAGGGACTGCAGGCGGAGCGGCTCCCCCACGTCGTGCTCGTCCTCGATCTCCCCCACCAGCTCCTCAAGGAGATCCTCGGTGGTGACCATGCCGCTCAGGCCGCCGTACTCATCGACCACCATGGCCATATGCACCCGCCGGCGCTGCATCTCCTGCAGAAGGTCGTTGACCTTCTTCCCCTCCGGAACGAAGAGCACCTCCCTGACAATGCTCTCTACGGCGAAGTCCGGCTCGGTCACCATCCTGCCGAGAAAATCCTTGGCATGGATGAAGCCGCTGACCTTCTCGATCCCTCCATGGTAAACCGGATACCTGGAGTACTGGTTTTCCATGATCGTCCTGACGATCTCCCCGTGGCTGGCCTCCAGGTCGATGGCCGCCATCCTGGTGCGGGGGACCATGACCTCCCGCACCGTGGTATGGGTGAAGTCGAAGATGTTCCTGATGTATTCGCTCTCCGACTCCGTGAACGCCCCGGCCTCCTGCCCCTCGGCGACGATATGCTGGATCTCCTCCCTGGTGACGAACCCCTGCTCCCTGCTCTTTATGCCGAAGAGGCGCAGCACCCCGCGACTGGAAACGGAGAGGAAGCTGACCGCCACCATGCCGATCCTGGAGAGGAGATCGAGGGGCTTGGCCACATGGAGGGCTACGGTGTCGGCATACTGCAGCCCTATGGCCTTGGGTGCCAGCTCTCCGAAGATGAGGGTTACGTAGGAGAGGATCGCCACCGCGCAGGAGACGGAGATCGGTTCGGCACCGTTGCGCAGGATCTCGAAGGAGGAGCTCTGCAGGATCGGCTTCAGGTGCTCCACGGCAACGATGCCGCCGATGGCAGAGGCGGTGGAGCCCACCACCGTCACCCCTATCTGCACTATGGCCAGCAGGCGGTGCGGGTCCTGCTGCAATGAGTCGATGATTATCGCCCGCGGATCGCCGCCGGCAACCAGCTGGGCTATGCGGCTCTTGCGGATGGAGACCACGGCAAGCTCGGCACAGGAGAAAAAACCGTTGATGATTACCAGCAGGATTATGACCAAGAGCTCCAGCATTACCGTGTCCAACATTAGCCCCCCTTGCAAAACAGGCTCTGATTTTTCTGAACTATAGCAGGAAACGGGGGGTGCCGCCAAGAAATCAGCGGCAACCGGCCATTCCCCCGCCAATCAGCCTGCCGTTTATGGGGTTGACAGGGGCCGGAAAAAACCTGTAAGTAGATTATTTACCGCCAGTAATTCCCTATGGAGAAAAGAGGCAAGATGATCACCCGCAGCAGAGCTCTCCTCCTCATCGCCTTCATGGCCACCGTAACCTTCGCCGGCTACCGCCTCTACAGCGGTTTGAGGCAGGAGAAGGGAGCCCCCCCGGTCAAAAGCAGCGTGAATCTCCTCATGGAGGCGATGAACATCATCAAAAAGCGCTATGTGGATGAGGTGGACGAGAAGAAGCTCGTCAAGGGGGCTATAGACGGCATGCTCTCCAAGCTGGACCCCCACAGCAACTACATGCCTCCCGAACCCTACAAGGAGATGAAGATCAACATGGCCGGCTCCTTCGGCGGCCTGGGGATCGAGATCAACATCAAGGACGAAAAGCTGACCGTCATCTCCCCCATCGAGGACACCCCCGCATGGCGTGCCGGGATCAAGCCCAATGACCACATCTGGAAGATCGACTCCAGGCTCACCAAGGGGCTGACCATCAACCAGTCGGTCAACCTGATGCGTGGCGAGAAGGGGACGAAGGTGACCCTGCATATCCTCAGGGAGGGGCAGAAGAGTTCGCTGGTATTCCCCCTGGTCAGGGACATCATCAAGACGAAAAGCATGAAGAGCAGGACCCTGGTCCCCGGCTACGGCTACATCAGGATCAGCCAGTTCCAGGAGAGGACCGGCGAGGACTTCGCCAATGCCATAAGGAACCTGCATGCGGAGAATCCGTCCGGGCTAAAGGGGCTGGTGCTCGACCTGCGCAACAACCCGGGGGGGCTGGTGGACACGGCTGCCCAGGTGGCCGACCACTTCATCGGCGAGGGGAAGGATGACGGCACCATCGTCACCATGAAGGGGAGAATCCCCGGGGCAAGGATGAACCACTACGCCAAGGTCGGCGAAAAGGAGCCCCACTACCCGATTGTCGTCCTGATCAACGGCGGCTCCGCCAGCGCCTCGGAGATCCTCGCCGGGGCCCTGCAGGACAACGGCAGGGCGATCATCATGGGGACACAGAGCTACGGCAAGGGGTCGGTGCAGTCGGTCATCCCCTTAAGGGACGGTTCGGGCCTGAAGATCACCACTGCCCTCTACTACACCCCCAAGGGGCGCTCGATCCAGGCCAGGGGGATCACCCCGGACATCATCGTCGGCGCCAAGGAGCTGGCCAGGAAGGGGCAGGGTGCAGAGGGGGAGAAGAAGGGTGATGCAGCCGATTTCAGGGAAAAGGACCTGATCAACCACCTGGAGGGGGACAAGCCCGGGAAGAGCAGTGTGAAGCCGGCTAAACCGGTCGATGTCAAGGCACCCGCCGTACCCCTCCCCGGAGAAGATACGGCCAACGACTATCAGCTCTCACGCGCCCTGGAGATGCTCAAGGGGCTGGACGTGATCAACCTCATGGCAGGGGCCAGGGGTGGCGGGCAACCCGCGCCGGCTGCGGCCGGAAAAGCGGCGCAGTAATCAGGACCAAATGTACTGCGATTATTACGGCTTCAGGGAAAAACCGTTCCAGATAACCCCCAATCCCAGGTTCCTCTACTTAAGCAGAAACCACAGGGAGGCGTTCGCCCACCTCCTCTACGGCATCAACGCCCATGGCGGCTTCATCGAGCTGACAGGCGAGGTGGGGACCGGCAAGACCACAGTGCTGCGCACCCTCCTGGAACAGCTGGACGACAGCACCCACCGCACCGCCCTCATCCTCAACCCGTGCCTCTCCGCCCCTGAGCTTCTGGCCAACATCAACCGGGAGTTCGCCATCCCCCACGAGGATCTGGATAGCGGCGCCCTGCTGGAGGAGCTGAGCCGCTTCCTTCTCCATGAGAACCGCGAGGGGAAAACGGTGGTCCTGGTCATAGACGAGGCGCAGAACCTTGCCCCCCAGGTCCTGGAGCAGATCCGCCTCATCTCCAATCTGGAAACGGAGACGGACAAGCTGATCCAGATCGTCCTCGCCGGCCAGCCTGAGCTAAAAACGCTCCTGGAGAGAGCTGAGCTGCGCCAGCTCTCCCAGCGGATCACGGTCCGCTACCACCTCCTCCCCATGGACTTTGAAGACAGCCAAAGCTACATCCGTCACCGCCTGCAGGTGGCCGGCGGCGAGGGTAAGGTGGAGTTCTCCCCGGCGGCCGCCAAGCGAATCTACGCCTTTGCCAAGGGGGCCCCGCGCCTCATAAACCTGGCCTGCGACCGAGCGCTCCTCGTCGGCTATACCGATGAGACCAGGAGAGTAGACGGCAGGATAGCCTCCACGGCCCTTGCGGAGCTTCGCCAGGAGGTGGGGGGGGGCCTTCCACGGAGAAAATGGCTGCTGACGGCTGCCGTGGCTGCCTGCGTGGCGATTCTCTCCCTTGCCGCCGCCCAGATGGGTGGGAAGCTTCGCCACGGCGCAGGCTCTGATGGGGCAAACTCCCCACGGGCAGAGGCTGGGAGACCCCTCAAGTGGGAGAGCCTGCCTAAGGGGCCTTATCCGGCCGCAAACGCCATACTGGGGCTCTGGGGGGAGGACAGCGTCACCCCTGGCAGCGAAAAGGCTTCTGCGGCGAATCTGGCCAGGGAGCGCGGTTTTTCCGTCACCCCACTGACCACCCTGGGGGACCTCTCCCTGCTGGACACCCCGGCCATCGTGGAGATAATGCCGGGCAAGGGGGAAAGGAGCCGTTCCGTGGCAATCGTCTCCCTCGATGGGCAGTCCCTGCGCATATCGCCGCAGCTTGAAGGTGCGGAGACAATAACCCTGGCCGAACTTGCCAGGGTATGGACAGGCCGGGGTGAGATCTTCTGGCGGAACAGGGAGCAGATACCCGCTGGCCTGCTACCGCGGCAGAAAAGCCCCGCAGTGGCAAGGCTGCAGCGTATCCTCCAGGTGGCAGGGCTGCTGCAGAATCCGGGCAGCGGCACTTTTGACGAAGCAACCGTCGCGGCAGTCAGGAGCCTGCAGCACGCTTCCGGCCTTGCCGAGGACGGCATCCCGGGAGACAGGACGCTGCTGGTCCTCTACAGGGATCACTGGGCCGGGGAGAAATCGCCGCGGCTTGCCCCGGGCGGGGGGAGATCTAAATGAGTTCAATACTCAAGGCCCTCAAGAAGCTGGAGGAGGAGAAGAGACGGCAGAGCTCCGGGGAGATAGATCTCTCCCGGGAGATCCTCCATGACAGGAGTCGCCGCAAGAGAGAACTGGGCAGGCCGATGCTGGCGGCCCTGGCCATCATAGTACTCCTCCTCGGCCTGATCGCGGCCCTGCTCCTCAGGCGGCCGTCAGCTACCACCCCGCCACAGGCAGTGAAGGAGCAGGAGGTCGCTCCCCTGCAATCCGTGACTGTTTGGAGCCCGCAGCCCGCCAAGACAGAAACGCCGGAAGCGGCAAGGGGGCAGGAGATTGTCCGCCTGCAGAGGCCGGCTGCGGCGGGGAGAGCGGCGCTGCCGTCTCCCCGGCCCAAGCAGCCCGAGTTGCCGGGAGATGATGCGGTTGCCCAACCCGCCCCGCTCCGCCAGACACCCCAGACGCCACCCAAGACGGAGGAGGCAAGGAGACAGGGTCCAGGGGGGGAAGGTGGCGAGAGCCCCTTCGTCGTCACCGGCATAGCCTGGAACAAGGACAGCGCCGACCGTCTGGCCGTGGTCAACGGCCAGCCCCTCACCACCGGTTCGGTGATCGGCAAGGCAATAGTTGAAGAGATCCTTCCCGACCGGGTCAGGTTCTCACAGGAGGGGAGAACATTAGAGGTCCCCCTCGGTAAAAGCGGAAAAAATCAATAGGACAGGCGAGAAAACAGATGAAAGCAGACAGCGGACAGCAGTTGAAACTTCTCAAGGGGGGAAGGCTCGGCACCAATGAATTCGCCGCTCTCCCCATGCAGGCAAAGATAGATTACCTCCACAACCTGGACGGCAAGACCAGGCTGGACACCATCCTGAACGACCCCATGCCGGGCAAGCTGGTCAGGGCTCTCCCCAAGGAGGATCTCTACCAGGTAGTCCACGAGCTCGGAGCTGAAGAGTCGGTGGATCTCCTCCATCTCGCATCACCGGCCCAGATCCGCTTCATCCTGGACTGGGAGCTGTGGAAGGAGTGGAGCATCTCCGTGGAGAAAACCGCCTTCTGGCTGGAGACCCTCCTGGCCGACGAGGATCTGGCGGCAAGCATCCTCACCCGCCTCGACCAGGAGCTCCTCCTCGTCTTCCTGAAGAAGACCATCGAGGTAGGCGGCGGCCTGGGGGATATCATCTGCAGCGAGGATCACCAGCTGGAGTGGGACCACACCTTCGACGAGATCTACTTCATCAGGGTTGTGGACAGCCGCCACAACCAGACGGTTCTCAGGCTGATCGACCTCCTCTACCGGTTGGACACCCCCCTCTACCGCTCCCTCATGCAGGGGGTGGAGAACGAGCTCCTCTCCGAGCTGGAGGAGAGTGCCGGCCAGTTCCGCCGCAGCCGCCTGGCCGACGAGGGGTTCCCCTCCCCCAGCGATGCCGCCATCCTCTACACCAGGGTTGCCACCCACGGTTTCACCCCAGCCATGGACAAGCAGCACGCCGGCGGGGAAGAGGAGTTCGCCCCGCTCCCGGCCATTGCCGGGGAGAGGTCATCCCTCCTCTGGCGGGCATTCGCCCTTGCCGACTCGGCGGAGCTGCGCCGCGAGTTCCACTACCTGACGAGCGGCGCCCTGGTGGCGGAGGGGGTCTCCCCTGCTGACCGCGGCGCCATGCAGCCGGTGCTTGAGCGGGTCGCCAACTACCTGAACATCGCCCTGGAGTTCCTCTGCAGTGACGAAGCCAGGGGTGTTGAAATCCTCAGTGGCGAGCACCTCGCCACCCTCTTCCGCCTCGGCCACTCCCTCCTGGCTGAGCTGCAGGATCGGGCCAGAAGGCTCGGCAGCGACAATTACGCCGCAAACCGCGTGCTGGAAGGGCTGAAGATGAGGCGCCCCCGCTTCTACAGAGGCCTGGACCAGGATCTGGTGGACGACTACCGGGAGTTCGGCAGCATGGAGGACCTGCGCACCATGGACCGCTTCCTGCGCGGCCTGGAGAGCGCCTGATGGCCCCGAATAGGGGAGAGATGGCAGAGTGGGAGGCCCGCTGCAACAGGTGCGGCTTCTGCTGCTTCGAGAAGTACGAGAACGAACGCGGCGCCATCTTCTACACCCAGACCCCCTGCCGCTACCTGGACGTGGTGACGCGGGAGTGCAAGGTCTACGAGCGGCGCTTCCAGGTAAACCCGGAGTGCGTCCAGCTCACCCCGGAACTGGCCGCCACCCTCAAGTGGCTCCACCCGGAGTGCGGCTACCGGCAGAAGATAGAGAGCGACTGACACCTCCTCACCAGGCCCCTACCATCATCCCCTCTCCCCTCGTGGGAGAGGGCCAGGGAGAGGGGGCATCCTCCTCACCTGCGGGCGTAGCAGTAAAGGCAGCCATAGCCGCAGCTGTCATAAGTCCCCATGTCGACCGAGGTGGCGCAGCGGCATGCCGGGCGCTGGTTCCGGTCCCGGACAAACCTCCCCTCCCCTCCCCGCAGCTCCCTGATCAGATCCCCGTCGATGCAGCTGCCGTGTAATATGCCGAACCGCTCCAGGTCTGCATCCTCGGCGCAGGAAAAGAGCCGCAGGCCGGATGATGCGCCTATCCCCCCGATTCCTGCGGCGAGCCGCTCCAGCTCCCCTTCCATCCCCGGCAGCGTCACATCGTAGCAGGCGATCCCCCGCGACCGCTCCAGCTCTTCCAGCCTTCTCCCTGCCTTGCCGTAAAAATCGAGGAAACTTATCACCAGCCGCTCCGTGCTCCCATGGAGGGCCGCTGCCAGGCGCTGCAGCGATTGCAGGTGCCAGTCCACGATTGTGGCGCTGCTGAGGATCAGCGGATCATAACGCCAGACTACCCGCTTCGGCCCCACCCTATCCGCCAGCCGGCGGAAGGTGGCAATCCGCTCCTCCAGGGGGGGGAGCCCCGGCTCGAACTCAGGGCCGTAGGGGTTCAGGGTGAAGTGGAAATAGTAGCTATACCCCCGGGAGTCCAGCTCGTCGAGGTGCGGAAGGAGCGGCAGGGGGTTCTTGCTCCAGAAGACGATGGCATCCACCCCCCCCGGGTCTAGGCTTACCTCTTTCATCTGCCGGGGGTTGAAGGGGTTGATCCGCAGGAAGTACGCCTCCCTGATACGCTCCATGAACCAATCGGCATGGAATGCCGGGATGTCGCTTCTGCGGCTGGCGGAGATGATGGTCATTGCTACCCCCTGATGATTTCACGCTTCGAAGGGGCGGCAATGCCACAGGCACAGACCATCTCCCCCTCCCGGCTCATTCCGGATCGAGATCGAATCCCAAAACGCAAACCTCCGGGCTGTTCCGAGCCCCGGAGGTTCGGTCGATTGAGACCTGTCAGCATAATGCAAATGCTGCCTTTACCCATCAGGCGGCCTTGCGAACCCCTGCGGAGGCGTATGCCTCGGCAAACAGCTCGCTGAACTGCTCGATGGTGGTCGGCGTGCTGTTTTCGGCGTTCCTCGGGCGGTTGACGGCGAAGAGCCCCGCGTTCAGCGCCCTGCTCATCTCGATGAACAGACCGGCCACGTTTGCGCTGATACCCGACTCGACCATGGCCCTGGCGGCGACATCGTAGCCGAACTGGACGTACTTGAGATCGGAGATGCCGATGCGGCGGCCGATGATGGTGAAAGCCTCCTGCAGGCTCAGGTCGCGCTGGCCGAGGAGGTCGCGGTGCGACTTGCCGCTGAAGTCGCGCCCGAGCAGGTGCCCTGCGACCCGTTCGGCAATGTCCCTGGTGGCGATCATGGCGAACTTCAGCTCCCCGCGTATGGCCGTAGCGGCGATCCCCTTTTCATGGATGAGCGGGATCGTCCCCAGGAGGTTCTCCATGAAATAGGTGGGGCGCAGGTGGAGCACGTTCAGCCCCCTCACCCCGTCAAGCCGCTCCTCCAGGTCGTGCAGCCCGAGGATCGGTCCGGTCCCCCTGGGGAGGTCGGCACCCTGGCTGCTCAGGCTGACCACGTGGGTCACCCCGGCGTTGCCGATGGCCGTGGCGATGCTGTTGCCGACGAGGTTCTGATAGGAGCGGAAATCCTTCGCCCCGTAGTTTGGTGGTATCATGGCGAAGAGCGCCCTGGCCCCCTTGAATGCTTCGCCGAGGAACCTCGCGTCGAGAAGATCCCCCACCGCCGGCTCCGCCCCCCTTGCCATGAACCGCTGCAGCCTGGCGGCGTCCCTGCTGATCATCCGCACCCTTTCGCCACGGGCGAGAAGGATGTCGGCGACCCTGTTTCCTATATGTCCCGTTGCTCCGGTGATTACGTACATACCCTGCTCCTTTCCGCCCCGCCTGCTTCGCGGGCTGGAGTATTGCTGCGGACGGCATGCGACAGCCATGCATCCGTATGATCATACAGATATTATACTCCCGGAGCGGGGGGAAACGGGGTGTTTTTCTTCCCTTGCGGGCAGAGGACGGGGCGGCGCAACATGCTAATTTTACTACAATATAAAGACAGCGTGGCGAGTGGCCAGGGAGAGAGAGAACGGTGTCATGACAGGAGCACCTATATATTCACTGTCAGCTCATCGTAAGCGGTCGGCGGACGGCGGTCTCCGGCTTCTCGGCAACCTGCAACTGGGCTTCGATGGTCACCTCCGCCATCTTCCCCATCATCGGCACCATCGCCCCGAAGACCGGTTCCATCAGCTGCTGCATCTCCTCCGGCGAGGGTGGCGCCTTCTCCACTGCCGGCGAATATGGCGCACCCCTGCAAGGTGGCCGGTCATCTCTTCCTGCCGGTCATGAGGAAAACGGTGAATTCCCGCTCCCCACCGCCGGCCACCTCCTTGGTGACGCTGGTTGCCGTCTCGCAGCTTACCCCCTCGAAGCCGGCGCTCTCCAGCATGTCGGCGAGCCACCCCCTGTGGAAGCCGTTGTGGTACACACCGCTGCCATCCTCATGAAAACTCCCCCCGTCCAGATCCAGGTCGGCGATGGCGATATGGCCTGAGGGGAGGAGCACCCTGCTGAATTCGCTGAGCAGCGCGCCGATATCCCTTATGTGGTGGAGCGTCATGCTGCTGATTACCAGGTGATAGCTCCCCTCCAGGAGATCTCCCCTCTCCAGATCCCTGTGAACGGCCGTCACGTTCGTCAGTGCCAGGCTGTCCGCCTTGGCCCCGAGCACTTCCAGCATCCCCCTTGAGCTGTCAACACCGGTCACCGAACGGACCAGGGGCTGCAGATCCAATGTCAGCAGACCTGTGCCGCAGCCGAAATCCAGTACATCCATGCCGGGATGCAGGGCGATTCTCCCGGCTATGCAGGCCGCGACGTCCCTTGCCAGCTTCACCCGCCTCGGCTCCTCGTCCCATGTGGCGGCCACCTTGTCGAAATCACGCATATTCTTCCCGCCTCCGCTCCCTGCGCCTTTTGCAGACAAAAACAGCCGCACTGCCGGTCGATACCGGTGGTGCGGTCTTCCTATGTCGTCAGCAGTAGCACGCCATGATTTACCCCGTCGAATAAGAGTCGGCTCAGGTTATACCGGCGGCGGCAGGGTGTCAAGGGAGGTTCCCCCCCGGGATGAGAGCTAATCCCTCAATTATATGAACAGCGAACACAACCAGCCACGTCACTCCATGATCGATGGGGATTGACCTGCAAGAGCTCCAATTGTGATAAACTATAAGCATAATCCTCCCCATATGTCAGGTTGTAATGATCGGGGCGCTAAATCGTATGGAGCTTGCATTCAATGCATTTCGTGAAGCCATGCGCATTATCTCTTCGACCTTCTGTAGGATGATCAATCTCGGCTCGCTCTCAAACAGCAAGTAATCGTGTTGAACCAGGCGTTAGCAGTGCAGGGGAACCAGCAGATGTACAAGGCGAACTTGGTCTTTCTAACTTATGTCAAGCCTTCAGCCAATACGACCTACTCGGCGACGCTCAAGGAGGGCATTCAGGAAAAGGGCGGCAACACCATACCGTTAGAATGCAGCTGGACGTTCACTACCTAATACTGAGGGAGGATACAGACCGGCAACAATTTTCAATTCATGCAAAATTCAAAAGTCCCTCCCCAGCAAAGATACCAGCCCGGCCCTAAAGGGCCGGCAAATGACATGCCATCAAATCTGAAATGCCGGAAAAGGAGGAAACACCATGACTGGAAGATTGCCCCTACTGCTGCTTGTTGTCGCCTTAACTTACGGCATCAGCGGATGCTCGCTGAAGTACACAATCGAAGAACCGGTGCCGTCACGGGTTACCTATCAAAATGTGGAGAAAAAACCGCTCGTGATGAAGATTGTTGACGAGAGGATCGACAAGAAATTCTCCCCCGGAATCACAGGGCTTAAGAGCGTCGACATCATATTTGAAAACGTCGAGGACCCGGTCGGCTGGCTTGCCAAGGGTCTTGAAAAGGAGTTCTCAGCACGCGGTGTGCCGATGCAGGCCGTTACGAGTGATGTGGCGGGCCAGCCTGCTCTGACCCTTACGGTAAAGAGATATCAAGTGGTTAATCATCGGGCCAGCGGTTTCTCCGCGTGGGAGGCCTACCACCTCTTCCTCGGTCAGGTGACGATGGGTGAGAAAAGCTGCACCATCCCGGCATACTTCTTCAACTCGAAGATTCCGGTCTGGTCCATGGACGAGATCGGCAAGCCCTGCCTGAGCACCCCCATGTCGGTGATGGTCAAGGAGATAGCTGCGAAGATCAATCGCTGCGTATTCAACTATTCGGCCAGCGATGCGGAAGTGGAGAAGATGACTGCAGCGGCCCTTGCGGAGGTGAAGGGTGAGAGCGATACGGCCTGCTTTCCGTCTATTGAGCTTGGCATCACAAACAACCCGGCTGCCCTTTCCGCCCTGCAGAAGATCGCCGAGAACGAAAACTCCCTCGTTCACAACTGCGCAGTCTCGGCGATCGGACTCCTCGGCGTACCGGGCCAGTTCGACTACCTGGCAGATAAGTTCAGAAAATTCACCAACAACGACAAAGCAATGCCGCTTAAGGCTATCGGCGACTACGGCAACAGCAAGTCGATGGAGTTTCTCGACAAGTTGAGAAGCGATAAGCTCTACGAAGACGAGAACTCTGTTCGCTACTGCGTCGATCTCTATCTCGCGAAGTAACTGGAGACAGCCAGCCACGACGTGAATAGCACCAACTGTTGCCGGGGGGTCACCCCCCCCCGGCCCTTGCACAATCAGCCAAGCAGGATCTAAACTTGGTGAAGATCATCAGCCGATGAGATCCAGCAGGCGCTCTCCGCACGCATTTGCCTCAATCAAGGGAGCGGCTTCGCCCGGCACGTACCTGCTCCCTGCC
>Ga0129298_10000149_pt1 | contig 24292 bp, 21 predicted proteins | sample I19B2metaG_FD_94707 | JGI IMG/M metagenome (GOLD analysis project Ga0129298, IMG submission 94707) | Lake sediment bacterial and archeal communities from Gulf of Boni, Indonesia to study Microbial Dark Matter (Phase II) - ​I19B2 metaG | ecosystem: Environmental > Aquatic > Freshwater > Lake >... | reverse complement strand
TTGTAGCACAGTTCAAGCGCACTGATTGCAGCTAATCTGGCTCTGGGGTAGTCTTCCGTGTAGTTAACCATTGGAACGACCTTTGCAGCTTCTTCAAATACCTGTCTTTCTTTCTGTCCTCCAAAGAACGGGTCCGCCTTTAAAACCTCAGGATTGCCATAAGCCGGTTCCCATGCGGGGAAAAATCCGAACTTGTACTGTTTTAACTGAGAAGCATCGTCCATCAGGTGGAATTTTACATAGGCCCATGCTGCATCAACATTCTTGGACTGTTTCGTAATTGCCAGGTTGGAACCACCGCTTTCAGCAGTACGGGAATCACCCTGATCCCATACCGGGAGAGGAACAACGCCCCAGCTATCATTTCTGGTATCACCATAAGCTTTTTTCAATGATGCTGTAAACCATGCAGCATTTATGAAAGTAGCAACCTTATCATTTTTAATAGCGTCGGTCCACGGCTGACTGTAGTTTGGCGCATCATACAGCAAGCCCTCGTCATACATTTTTGTAAGGAAAGACACTACCCGAACCGCTTGTGGGGAATCCATCTTTACATTTCCTTCCTTGTCAAAGAACCATACATTTTCTTTTTCAGATTTCTGATTTAACATGATCTGGAATGGCGCAGGATCACATTTTGTTTTTGGTGTAATTGTAGCAAAAGCACCTGCCTTTTCTTTAATCTGCTTAACAGTCTTGTAATAATCATCCCAGGTGTTTAAAAGTTTAGCTACTTCTTCAGGTGTATCAGGAAAACCAGCCTGTTTGAACAGCTTTCTGTTATAATACAGAGCAACCGGGCCGCTATCCCATGGTGTTGCATAGATTTTTCCGTCTTTTGCAGATGCCAGTCCGACCTTGTGTTTATTGAATTTCTTGATATCATCCCCGATCTTGGATGTAACATCCACAAGGCCTTGTGTCTTGATCATCTGAGGCATGTTTCTTGACTCTACCGCAAATACATCTGGAGCACCTTCTCCAGCCTGTACAGCTAAAATAAATTTTTTATACAGGTCTTCATTTGGTATTGTCTCATATTTTACGTTTATATTGGGGTATGCCTTTTTGAAATCATCCGCTAAAATATCCAGAGCCGCTTTTGCATTTTCCCACATCCACACGGTAATATCACCTTTTGCTTGCTTGGGTTCACTTGCTTTTGTAGACGTCTGTGCCTGTGCGCTTGTTGCACCTTTGTCTGCATCGTTCTTGCTCCCGCATCCCGTCAAAATAACAGACGATGCAAATAGCAGAGCTAATGACACAGATATGACCTTACTAATGATCTTCATTTTCATCCCTCCACATATAATTTGTCCACAGAAATGGTTCTTCAAATATAAATTATTTTATTATTTTATCGTTAAAAAACAAGAGTCTATATTATTAAAATGTCACTTCTATTAATCGGAAACCAGTTTTACGCATTCACAATTGATATTTCTTTCACAAAGTTCTCTTATATTATGATTAAGTGAACTTTCACCACCTAGTGCTTTTTAACATATCGAATTTCTAGTCTTTAAAAATGTTAAAAAGCTTGGATGTATCAGAACCTGCCATTAGACGTTGGGTTATGGCGGCAAAAGAGCCAGAAGGTGGCGAAAATTCAAGAATAAAAGAACTTGAGGCAGAGCTTAAAAAGTTAAAAACTCAAGTTTTCTCTTCTAAAAATTAAAATCACATCAGGCCCTGAACCATGAACAGAATAGGAATAACCAGGGCAAGGCTGCCCGAACCAAACAGCCAGCAGGAATTGGCAAGATCAGTATCCAGCCCATACAGCTGTGGCGGAATCAGGGAATAAAAAGCTGGAGGCATTGCAGACAGGACAAGAACCACCTTCAAAGCGAGGCCGCCATTTATGGAACCCAGTCCTGCCAGGTAGGCTAGTGAAGTAATTATTATCGGTAAAATCAGAAACTTTACAGCGGAAACAGCCATGCACTCACGCAAATATCCCCCTATTGCAGTTATTCTCATACTGAATCCCACTGAAATCACAAGCAGAATGGATGAAATCGGGATGAATATTTCATTTATTCCGGTATAAACTGCAGGTCTTGCAAAACCGGAGATATTTAATAACATTCCTATGGTTATACTTGCTATGTATACAATAATATATGGGTCAGTCACAATCCTGATAAGTGAATTCTTACCTTCCCTTTCATTAGTGTCATTACCATGAAGCTTTGCAACCGGGAAACCGATCAAAAAGTATGTAAGCTCTTCAAACAATCTGTACAGGGAAACAAATACATAACTTTTTTCTCCGAAAAATACAAAACAGATAAGGGCTCCAAAGCTGCCCAGATTTGTAAACGAAGCGGAACAAAACATTGAACCTGTTTGCCGTCTTTCATGTTTTAATATCTTTGAAGCTGTAAAGCCAAGCAGACCGCCTATGCTCAAGGCACAGATGCCCAATATGGGGAGAAAAACATATCTGATTTCATTCAATCTGGCCCCCCAAAAAGCACCCAGTGTAATAACCGGGTTTATACCAAAAATTATAGTCTTTTGAGCATATATCAAATATTTGCTGACCGGCACTTTTTCAGGGATAATCTCCCTGATGACCAGTTTCCTGATTATCTGTCCGATTATCAGTCCCAGTACAATCAGTCCTATGGAAAAAATGTTTTTAGACAAGAAGCACCTCTATGCTGACCATATGTATAGAAATTTTATGTAATAATTTTGCATGTTGCAACATTAACTTCACATAACATATTTTTATATTATAGTAGCATATCGGATGTCTCATATCAATCAATGTAAAAATTATTGTATACAATTTTTATAGAAATCAACAATCGACTATGCTAAAATTACATTTAACAGAGGGGAAACCATCATATAAGTTATTAAGCTTGTTATCTCCGGTTAAGCTTAAAATGTTATCATCCCCATTGGCAGTCAATCCCGGGGTTTTTTGTCACTTTAACAATTAATGGGGGTATGACAATGAAAGTCCTTAAGAGGCTGGTAAGCAAGGACAGTTCAATTAAATATCTTTTTGAGCTTTCTGATGGTGAAACTGTTGAATCTCTCCATATGTATGATGCAGAATCAAAATTGACCTATCACAGCACTATATGTGTTTCATCACAGGTTGGCTGCAGGATAGGATGCAAATTCTGCGCGACCGGAGCCGAAGGCTTTGTGAGAAATCTATCAGGAGATGAGATCTTTCAGCAGGTAAACATAAGTAATGCTGACTGCGTGAATTCCGGTACTATTCCAATAGATGCCGTGGTTTTTGCGGGTATGGGAGAGCCTTTGCTAAACTATGAAAATGTAAAATGCGCTATCCATAAAATAAACAGCGAACTTGGCATTAATAATTTTGAACTTGCAACTGCAGGTGTTGTGCCGGGAATATACAAGATGATAGAAGATTTTAATGGCAAGCATATAAATGTACGTCTGAACATATCTCTTCATGCATCTGCAGAAGATCAGAGAAAAAGGATCATACCTTTGGCATGCCAGTATCATATACCTGAATTGATAAAGGCGGCAGTTGACTATGCAGATGCTTTTGATACCAGGGTCAGAATAAGATATGCCCTGTTTAAAGGCTTTAATGATACTCAGGATGATGTGGAACGCTTATGTGCATTGCTTGGGAATAAGCCTTTAAAACTTATAGTCTCCCGGTATAATGACAACAATGTTTCCGGGTTGGCAGCCCCCGACCTTTCAGAAGTGGAAGAATTCTGCCGGAGGTTTGATAAAAGAATCGATTGCGGGATATTTTATAACTTCGGTTCCGATATTAAAGGGGGGTGTGGACAGCTAAGGCGAAATCACGCTGACTATCACCTACCGAATAGCAAATTCAATTTTGAGAAAAATTATTAATAGTATCCAATCTTTTATTGCATAATAATAAATTTGGAAATAGATAATCCTATTCGAAAATATTATTATAGGAGGAGTCTAATCTTTCATGGCTGCTTACTTCAATGAATTAAGGGATTGAAAAAAGGCAATTCTGGTGGTTATTTTCACAATCGCAGGAATAATTTACGGATGGGAATGGCTTGTAGCCGGTATTGAGAAATTGCCCTGGTTAACTAACGGCAAGCTCAACTCAGCCAGCTTGATTAAAGGTCTCATAGCAAACCTGGCAATGTTAAAATTCTCAAAATATGCTGAATTTATTGGAATAGATGGATACCTTAGATATAAAAGAGGGAAAGAACCGTTGTAAATTTTTCGTTGATAATCTCCTTAACATTTATGTCTTAGGCAGTAGCATCCAGCGATTTAAATTTTGCACCAGAGCCTTAAGTGTCAGTACAGGTAAAAAAAAGATGATCCCTTCAGAGTATAGAAATCATCTTTTAAAATTTATGTATTATAAACTATCTTTGACAAAAAGCTACGTTTCAAATTACCAATCCAAATCCGGCAGCAGCTCAACTGTCTCATCAAATGCGCGGTCGAGTTGCTCATAGAAGCGGCGGCGATCTATGCGGTCCTTCTGCTGGATCTTGTACGCGCGCTTGCCTACTTCCTCTGCAATGGCTTGCGGTACGCATATGACTCCGTCATCATCAGCTATTATCATATCACCCGGGCAAACATAGACGCCGGCACATACTACAGGTTCGCTATCACTTTTGATACGGATGCGGCCCATGGGATGAGTGTAAGAGCGGACGGTAGAAAATACCGGAGCGCCCTGCATGATGCATTCACCACTGTCACGGCAGGTGCCATCGATTACGAAGCCGACAACTCCTTTGTACATGTAATTGAGGGTGTTTGCTGAACCAAGGATACCAGCACGGGCACCCTGAGCGGCAATGACGAACACTTCACCGGGATTTCCTACATATTTTTCAACACCAGGACGAGTATAGGAACTGTAGCCGCCTTCTTCTATCTTTTTGTATTGTTTCGCATCAAAGTCTTCATAGCTCATAGCTGGCATTTTGTGATCATAATAATCAAATTCCTGGGTGTGGGCAATGCCGGCGAATCGGATTCCATTGAACATGGGGCGCATATTTAGGGCCATCTCGTAGCGATCCTGCAAACCCATTGAATCGAGCGCGTCACACACATCAGCGCAGCGTAGTATTTGGTACAGTTCCAGTACCTTCTTAGATACAGCCATTATTAATCACTCCTTTTTTTGTTGATACTTACTTGCTTATAAATATACTCTTTCGAAGAAGTCGTCTCATTGGCGGTACTTTTTGTCAAAGATAAAATCTTTTTAAGACCCCCGAATCGTCAATACCGGCTTATCTATAAAAGAGTACTAAGCTCCGGCTTTACTTTTCCAGTACCAAGCTCATACCCCAATCCTCATTTGAGGGGCACTCAGGCAGCTTAATTCTGCACGTTTGGTCGGAAGTCACAGTTTGAGTATTTGGATCATCAAGCCATTCACCAGTCCTGGGATTAAACCATTTGAGACGGTAGACGGCATCATGGATGACTCCTCTGATTGTTGCTCTGGGGCAGTCTTTTTCAAAATACAGCATCATCCAGTCCTTTTCATTTGTTGCTGCACAGTATGCCCAGCCGGTGTATCCTATGTGATTCCCAGCTTTATTAGGTGTGACCAGTTCAGAATTTGGGACAAGGTCCTGATAGCGAGCCCCCTGAACCATTACAAACTTCATGAGGTGCGGTACCTGGGCACCGGATGTAAATTCAAGGGCATTCCACATCTTGTATTTGGCTTCAGGCTCGATATCACTGCCCCACATTCCCTCAGCACCATAGATATATCCTGCCAATCCGCCGGATAGGAAGCTCCCGTACATTCCAGAACGGCAATTAAGGTCTGCTGTTTCACTTGGGGCTTCCGGTTTGTCGTCGGGGAAGCCGGGATAGTAAGGTTCTCCATTGAGTGCAGGCAGAGCAGGCTTAGAATTATACATTTCAGTCAGATACCAATAATGGTCATGCTCTCTCCAGTTGCCCAATTGATGGAATGTGAGCCATTTTGCTTCATCAACATTGCCAAAATTGGCAAGGGTGGAGGGTCCTGCATTGGTTCCCAGAAGGGTGCCAAAAGGTGGATAGCCATATTTCTCAATATAAAGATTTGCGGGCTCGTTATATTCTCTGGATGGAATTGAATATCCCACATAATCCAAATGTATGGGACTTAAAAGGCAGTTATTCGCCTGATATCTGGCAAACATGTACTGCATGTACCTTTTGTAGGACATAGGCCACCCACAGTACCTTTTCCATACCTGACTTACATCGCGGCGTGCGATTTCAATAAACGCTGTAAAACCGTAGTCATTCAGATAGTCAATCTTTCTGTCCATGTACTTGAAATACTCAGGGTTAATCCTGTCAAAATCAGGCACTACATCTTCATATCCTTTAACCTTGCCAGGAAACAGGAAAGGCCTGCCACCCTCATTATGCATATTTTTTGATGGCCTGGATTCCCTTGGCGTGCCGAAAAGGTAGCCACCCTCCGGCCAGGCATTGCGTATAACGGTCTTATACTCATCGTCCATATAAAGGGTAGACGGGTACCCATCATTAGCCCATGTAGGATGGGATGCAAGCATGGCGATTCCATTATACCCCTGATTTTTCCGGTACTTGACCATATCCTTGAATCCCATATCCGGACCTACCGGTCGGACTTCCTCGTCATCATACCATTTATACCGGAATGTAGGTGTTGACCACCAGGTGTCAGCCAGAAGATAAAATGGTGTGCCATCGGTGTACTGAAAGGCATGACCATTGGAAGTAGGCTGAATAAACCCTCTTCTGCAGGGATTCTCCTTCTTTTCCTCCTCTGTCCAGTCAACGGCAGTAAAACTTCCATATTGTCCGTTCAAACCCTTGTCAAACTGATTTGAACCACTGATCCAGTTCCATTCTCCGGAAGCAATTGCTACTATACGGATTCTGAAAACATTTTCTCCATCCCAGAATCCATATACCCTTTTCTGAAATCCAGGACCTTTCAGGTCTACCCATACCTCTACATCAGTATAAGAATTGCTATAGGTATTTTCCGCCAGGAGAGTAATCTCTTTTTTTTCCCACACATGCAGTATCTCTTTCATTCCTCAAACCTCTCTCTCTTAGTTAGTGATAATTTAATTTTTATTTGATAGGGAATCATCCCTTGATACCTGTTGTAACAATACCTTCAATGAGGTATCTCTGGCAGGTTATAAAAAATATCAGGATTGGAACAAGAGACAGGAGCGACATAGCGAATATTTGACCATACGCTGACCTGGTGGTAGCATCCATAAAGCTTCGTAATCCAAGGGATATGGTGTATTTAAGAGGATCGCTTATATAAATCAACTGACTAAAAAAGTCATTCCATGTCCAAATAAATGAAAAGATCGCCGTTGAGGCCAGAGCAGGCAGTGACAGCGGCAGAATAACCGTCGAATAAAGCATGATTGGACCACAGCCATCCACAGTAGCAGCATAATCCAGCTCTTTGGGAATACCCCGCATAAACTGGACATTCAAAAATATAAAGAATCCATGTGTCGCGAAAAACGCCGGTACGGTGAGAGGATAATACGTATCAATCCACCCCATATTGTTAAACATAATGTATCTTGGAATTAATGTTACATGGAAAGGAAGCATCATGGTAACCAGCATAACTGCAAATAATATTTTCTTAAATGTAAAGTCCATCCTTGCAAAGGCAAAAGCTGTCAATGATGATGAAGTCATATTGCCTAAAACTACAAAAAATATAATAATAAAGGAGTTTTTGAAGTACACACCAAAGTTTTGACCCGATGCACCCCGCCATCCTTTAATATAGTTTTCGAGAGTAGCAGGATTAGGCATAAGGTTCATATTTTTGAAAATATCGGTTTCAAACTTAAATGAGCTAGCCAGCATCCATAGCAGTGGATATATGGTTATAACGGATACAACTATCATTATGATTAATCTTATAGTTCTTCCAGTTCTATTTTTCCCAGAGTATTGCACAACATCACCTCATTTAACTTTCATAATGGACCCATTTCCTGGAACTCAGGAAAAGAATGGCGGTAAATATCCCGATAATCGTTAATAAAACCCAAGCCATGGCAGAGGCATAGCCCATTCTAAACTCTGAAAAGGCTAGAAAGTACAGGTATAAGCTGTAGAACAGGATAGAATCCAATGGTCCCCCGCCTCTACCCCCACCAACAATAAATGCAGGAGTAAAGGCCTGAAAAGCAGATACAATCTGCATAACTAAATTAAAGAATAAGATAGGCGTCAGCATTGGAAATGTAATATGAACAAACTGTGCCCTCTTTGTAGCCCCATCTATTTGGGCTGATTCGTAAAGTTCGTACGGAATTTGCTTCAATCCGGCAATAAAAATTATCATGGGTGATCCAAACTGCCACATTATTAGTATTATCAGGGTATATAAAGAATAACTAGGATTACTAACCCAACTGATCGCATTTTTTAAATCTACTGCACCCATCAATGATAGAACCTGATTGAATAATCCTTGAGATCCAAACAGCTGTCTCCATAATACCGATATAGCCACACTGCCTCCCAAAAGGGACGGGATATAAAAGGCTGCTCTGAATACAGGGAGTCCCGGAAGTCCCCTGTTTAACATTAAAGCTAGTACCAAAGCGGTGGAAAGTTGAAGGGGCACGCCCATTAATACATATCGAAATGTTACCGACAGGGCCTTTGCAAATCTTTTGTTATCCGTGAACATATCTACATAATTTGAGAGTCCTACCCAGGCAGGTGGTCGAAATAAGTCATGATTAGTAAATGACAGCTGAAGTGATGAAAATACCGGATACACTGTAAATACACAAAGCCCTATCAACCATGGAAGCAAAAATAAATATGCATATCTGTTCTTTTCCCATAGTTGCCGCATCTTGCTCTTATGCCTTGGAGTAATGTTTATTGGCGTTTGTGGAATTGTTTTTCCATCCATAAAATTAAACTCCTTTTTATATCCAGAAATTCTGTGATTAATTAAGAAGTAACAAAAATAGCCTTATTCTATGAAAGCACGGTAAAGCTATCGTGCTTTCATAGAATGTATTAGCTATATATTAAAATCATTACATGGTATATCGTCTATTTTTTTAATAATTTATCAGCTTCTATAAAGAAATCATTCACCACTTGGTCTATATTCTTTCTTCCATACCTTAATTCATCATACTGTCTCTCATATGCCGATACAACTGCCGTACTTCCTATTGCCCAAGGAATAGTTGGAGGTGCAGGCGGCTGGGAAGTTGTTACTGATTCAGCATGCTTAAAGAATGATAATTTTTGCGGACTTTCTTTAGCAGCCATATCCAAGAGCAATTTAGCTACATCCGGTACACCTACAAAGCCTTGATCCGCATAAAAGATTCTATTTCCTTCAATACTGCGTGGGAACCAGTTTATCAACTTTAATGTTTCGTCTGGAATTTTAGAATTTTTGGAAAGGGCAAATCCTGTCATAAGCAAAATCTCACCATATTTGTTTTTCCCATTAGGCATAACAGGGGTTCTGCCTATCACCAACTCGTTTTTCGTATATAATTGGTATATTGTCAATTGATTATCAGGAGACATCCACGCACAAACCATATTTTTCGCTTGTACAGTATCTGCCCATGGGTCTCCACCTTCCAATTCGGCGGAAACACTTGCAGGAACAATGGCACCTGCTTTACGAAGGTTATCCCATTGCACAAGCCATTCCTTTAACTGTTCTTTTGTGTATCCCAATGATTTGCCGTCTGCAGAATAGAATTCTACCCCATATTTTTGTCTAAGCCATGTTGCCAGATGCTTAAAGTCTCTTCCTGTGTCATTAGATGCCCAAACTCTTTCAGGCAGTTTCTTTTGAAGTTCCAATAAAAAATTAATATATTCATCCCAAGTAATCTCATAAGCCGGAACTTTCATCCCTGCCTTTTCAATAAGAGTTTTGTTGAACATCAATCCGTCAATACTAACCCCTATGGGAAGTGAATATAATACTCCATTCAGCTTTCCTGTAGAGAGAACCGTTTCATTAAAACCCTTGATGTCAATTTGCCCTGTCTTAACAAACTGATCAAGCGGCACATATGATCCATTTAATGAATACTCGCGAATACTATACCAGCTGACATTTGTCATATCCGGCAAGTTGCCTCCTGCTGCCTGGGTAGCTTTTTTAATCCAGTAATCGTTCCATGCCGTGTAATCTTTTGATAAGGTGACATGTGGATTTTCTTTTTGATAAAGGTCAAATACTCTGTCATACAGCTTAAATCTTGCCTCTCCTCCCCATGCGGCCATCCTTATTGTCACAGGCTTTTTAGCCTCTTCTTTAGTCTCCGGTTTTTTTTCTTCTGTCTTCGCTGCCGTCTGCGCTGTGTTTTGTGCCGGAGCTGCCGGTTTCGTTTGTGAACAAGCAGTAAATACAAGTGCGAGTACCAGGATCATACACAAAACAACCCTTTTTTTCATCACAATAAAAACCTCCTTATTTAAACATTTATTACTGAAAGAGACATAATTCGAACACCACTTCTCCGTTCGTCGAATTTATCCCTCTTCAGACATACACAGATGACCTTGAGAAGCATACTTTATAACCTTTATGTAGCAGTAAAATCATCAAGGGATAAGGATGACCCTTCCAGCAGTAGAATGACTTAGCTTTATCGCTTTTTCATAATCTTTGAGGGGAAGTCTTTCACCTATATATTCTTCGAGATTTAATCTTTTTGTCTCCAAAATAGCATTAAGCATTTCCCAGGTATCAAAAATTCTTCTACCGAAAATACCGGTAAGCACAAGCTCTTTATATACTACCCCAAGCATATAGTTATTAAAGGTAAGAGGATAATCGATCATTCCCACAAATACTATTTTTCCTGCGGGTTTCATTATTTTTACAACATTATTTATTACACCTTCATTTCCGGTCAGCTCTACGGCAACATCCACTCCAAGACCGTGGGTTTTCTCCATAATGATCTGCACCATGTCCTCTGTCTTATTGTTAATGCAAAAATCTGCTCCCAGCTTTAAAGCCTTATCAAGCTTGAATTGTGATGTGCTTACAGCAAATATCCAGGTTGCTCCAAGAAATCTTGCCAGCTCTACGGCCATCAAACCTATAGTTCCACAACCGAGTATTGCTACAGACTTTCCACTTACACCGGCTTTGCTCAAAGCATGCAGTGCTGTTGCGAGCGGCTCCATAATAGCTCCATGTTCAACCGGAATACTATTATCTATTTTAATGGCGCATAAAGCAGGCAATTTGATATATTCCGCAAATGCGCCATCAGTACTTCTTCCCAACACCCCCATACCATTGTTGCATATATGTGGATTACCTGTCTTACAACAGTTGCACTGGCCGCAAGGAATATGTGTTTCTCCTGCAATATGGTCACCTACATTTATACCTTTAACCTTGCCTCCTGTTTCCACCACCTCGCCTAAAAACTCATGTCCCATAATTTTGGGCAGAGGCAGCTTCAGATTCTGGACGACCGGAGTCCATTCATATACATCAACATCAGATTTACATAGAGCTGACGCTTTCACCTTGACCAGCACTTCATCATCCTTTATCATAGGGATATCAACTTGTAAATATTGTGCCCCAGCTCCAGGAACGGTTTTAACCAAAGCATTCATACTACTTCCTCCTACCCTTGTCATGCTAACTTATCCCTAGGTTGCTTTTCATATTTCCTATGTGATCGACAATTATGCTTTCAGCATGGCTTTTATCTTTTTCAATAATGCACTTGAGCATTTTCTTATGATCTTCCAAGGCCTTTTCATGCTTTGTTCTAGGCAATCCTTGAAGTTCCATGGAACGAGCAATGCTCAAAAGGCTTTCAATCTCACCTATAAACTTTATTAATTTTTTATTGGCCGTGATACTAACAATCTGCATATGGAACATGCTATCAAGTTTATTACATTTCTTATATTTCTCATGCTTTAATTCTAATTCAAATTCACTAATTAGCTGTTCTAATGTTTTTGCCTGCTCATCATCTATGCAATCTATACATTTTTTTAATGCAAGTACCTCAAGAACTTCTCTTACGTCAAGAATTTCCTTAATTTGATCTTTTGTGAGTTCCAGGCAAAAAACCCCCTTTCTGGGTATTTTATTAACATACCCTTCAGATGCCAGCTCATTGATAGCCTCTCTAACCGGAGTCCGGCTCATGGAAATTTCGTTTGCAAGCCGATCCTCCCAGATACGGCTTCCAGGCTTAATTTCCAGGCCTAATATCTTATTCTTTATAATTTTATATGCATTTTCTTTCAGAACATAGTGCTGCATAGTATCACGTCCCCAAGTAAATAATAAACAGGCTAAAACTCAGGTATCTATTTATCTTCCTCGCCCCTGGCAAGTTTAACATGTGAATCCGCCATCTCATAACCAGCTGCCTGCGCACATGCGGTATTAAGGTCGAGGGCTGTTACCGCAGCTGCTGCTATTTCTGCCAGGCGAAGCACATTACTGTTATCATCAACACTCTTTCCAAAGCCGCCGCAACCTATTAAATTTAATGCTTCTTTGGCTGTTCCAAACATTGTACCTCCGCCAATTGTGGCAAGTTCCATACAGGGAAGAGAAACCATAAAGTGCAGTCCTCCTTCAACTGCATCAGCTTGGACAAAGCAGCTAGAGGATGAGATGACATGTGCCAGATCCTGCCCTGTTGCTGAATAAAAAGCCGCAACAGTGTTGGCAGCATTTACATTGAAACCTGAAATTGTTCCGCTTAGGGCAGAACCAAGATAACACTTGTGAAAAACAACTTTCTCAACCTTTTTACTGGTAGTACCTGCTTTGAACACCTTTACAAGCACTTCCTCTGGAACGAAGACCTCAGTTTGTATTGACTTTCCTCTACCATTTAATACGTTTATATGTGCAGCTTTCTTATCGGTGCATAGGTTGCTGCTTATTGTGATCAACTTCCAACCATTCAATCTTGCAAGAAGAGCTTTAGTTATATCTGCCGATGCTTTTGTTACCCCATTCATTCCCATGGCATCCCCCGTCTTGAATGTCATTCTAAGGAGTACCTTGGTCCCAAGTTGATATGGATCTATATATTCAAGTCTTACAAAAGGGTCTTTGACTACCATACCCAGGTCTTTTAGCAGTTCGTGATCTGTCTTCATCTGCTCGCAAAGGTTTCTAGCTTCATAAATATCAGGGGCTTCAATCATAGGAGCTCTGGACATTCCGTCGTAATGAACCAGCGTTTTTAAGCCCCCAGACATGTTTATAGCCTTAATTCCCCTTTGTACACCTGCAACCAGGGCTGCTTCATTAGTGGCGAGAGGTATATACACGTTATCATTCACGTATTGTCCTTTCACAAGCATCGGGCCAGCTATACCCATAGGTATTAATGCTGCTCCAACTTTCATTTCTATTCCAGAAAGTATCTTTTCACCGCCAATCAGGCTGCAATTATCTATCTGGCTGCTTTTTATAAAGCTTAGAGAAATCCCGCTTTTTTCCTCAATATCCTCACAGCGGATAATAGATGCATCTCGGCAGGCATCCCTCAATTTTAAAGTATCAGAACCATATATTTCTTTAAATACCACGCCTTCCAAATCCTGATTTTTTATCTTTCCATTGATAAATTGATCTTTGATAGATTTTAACTTTTCATTCATAATTAATCAGAACTCCATTTCTATATATGACATAATGTGCATAGACTTTTTGCAAAACTACCGCAATCTTTAATCTTTTCAATATCTATCCCGGTAGAAATCCCCATTCTCTCAAACATCTCAACCATTATCTCGGTTGCAGTATTTCCAGTGGCACCAGGAGCGTATGGACAGCCGCCAAGGCCTCCTGCAGCACCATCAAAAATTGTAATTCCTGCCTGGAGTGATGCCAGGTTATTCGCAAGCTCCATACCGTTAAACCTGTGATAATGTACTGCAAGAGAAGATTTTTTCAATTTGCTCCGAACTAATTTGGGAATACTATATGCTGACATGGGATTGGCCATACCCGTTGTGTCTCCCAGTGATATCTCATAGGAACCGTAGGATTCAAGAGCAGCACCGATATCAGCTACTTTTTCAGGATCTATGTACCCCTCTATCGGACATCCGAAGGAAGTAGCTATATATGATCTTACTTTCACACCAAAGGTGGCAGCCTTTTTGTTTATCTCTTCAATTTCTCTAAGGGACTCATCAACACTCATGTTTATGTTCTTCTTATTATGACTTTCACTGGAACTCATTATTGTAACAACTTCTTTAAGCCCTGCATCTATCGCTAGTTCCAGGCCTCTGATGTTTGGTATCAGCGCATTGTAAACAACGCCTTCTTTTTTATTAATCCTACTAAAAACCTCTTTTGCATCTTTCATCTGAGGAACCCACTTCGGATGTACAAATGAGGTTACTTCAATTCTCCGGCATCCGGCGTCTGTAAGCTTATTAATAAACTCTATTTTTTTATCTGTAGGTATGAATTCAGATTCGTTTTGAAGGCCGTCTCTTGGTCCCACTTCAAATATCGTTACGTTTTTAGGCAAATCCTCAGCATTCATATTTTACCTTCCTTTAGTTTTGATTACATTCCGTTTCCAGAACCCCATATACCACCTGGATATCCATCCATGTCTATTTAGTCTGTTTTTCCTCCCTTAAGTGCTTATCTCATATTAGTAGGAAAATAAGTTCACTTGCCTATTTTTTCAGTAAATACTGCAATGTTTTTTTCATTCTTAACTCGCTCAATATTTACACCAAGTACTTCTGCAAGAGTTATCTCTGTTAAATAGAGGACTGTCGTTTCTTCCTCAAGATGTCCTGTATAAACCTGTTCCAAATCAGAAATGACCATATGAAAATGAGGCTGACCGTCCACAACTACACCTTGCAGAGATGCAAGCTCCATAGGTTTTTCTATTGTGATATATTCATCCACTGGAGAGTCTTCAATGCCGGTAACACGATGAAATACTACTTTCTGAAGTGAACCTATTGCTCCAAGTATGATAGCATCCTTTATGCCCACCTCCTTAAGCTGCTCTTTTATTGACTCAAGCAGTTTTTCTCCTCTTTCAAGATTCAAAACTACAATCCTACCAAAACCTTGCCCAATAAATCTACGCATAACAAAAAAACCTCCTAAAAAATCGAATAAGTAAAAATAATTTGTTTTAGGAAAATATAAGCAGACTGATGATATTAAAAGAATCTTATGCAATCAATATATTTTATTTTTGTAATGCTTATAAACATAAGCATTATTAAAAGCATTCTCGATAAAAAATTAGAATTAATATCAAGAAATATTACAATAGACTTAGATAAATTATTTGTTCTTTTTCAAAGAGTATGTGTTACATGTTACATGTTATATGATTTATATTAAGTTATCAAAGGCCATCATTTACAGGTATTTGAGACTGTTTTCATTTCTATCTGCATAGTAATGTTCGCGTTTGTACAAAACTCAAGCAGTTAAGTTTAAAAAATCTACTCGTATAATTCTAAAAACATATCATCAGGGTATATTACGTAAGAGTCAGGATTTGTGGGGGGAGAAAAGATAGAGGCTGTAATAAGTGTTTCACCTCCAGTATTCATTACTTGATGTTTTGAATTAGAGTGAAAAATGACTGCATCTCCTTTTTGGAAGGGTACAATTTCACCATCTATCCAAGCCTTACCTTGCCCTTGTAGTATTAAAATTACTTCTTCAGTATCTTTGTGGCTATGGAGGGGACGGACTACGGATCGAGGAGGACAATTCATGATAGCAATTGAGAGCTTCTCAATACCTGTAAGCTCTGGAGTTACAATCCAACTAAGGTCTCTGCCCGGTAAATGCAGCGTTTCTACCTCTACTGGGTTGATGACTTTCTTTCTCATATTGAGCACCTCCAATAACAATATTAACTTTTATAAAATATATTATATACTTTATAAATTATTACTTAAATTTAATAATTGGTGCCTGAATCGAATCATGGACACACGAATTTCCAGAAGGATAGATAGTATTTTAGTATATATTAAAATTAAGCATAAAGTAAGGGTACTCCATTTCGGAATACCCTTTTTTAAACTTGGTAGGTAACCGGAATGTTCTTTTTGCTGTCCCATCCTGTCCGGTATCCATCCTGAGGTGACGTCCATTCTATCTTTTAGAATCCATCAAATATAACCTCTAAAAGTGTTTCACTATTTTCGTTAACTATCGTGGCTGATACAACTTTAAATTTAGTAAATTCAATTTTAAAGAATTCCTCAGTAGTCCCATCACCTGTTCTACTAGCTCCGAATATCTTAATTGTACCTTTATCGATTGTTTTACCAGTTGCAGCATGCTTCAAAAACTATTGCATTGCTTGAAAAGGATAATCTGTATATACAAAAAACAAATGCTAAAACAGCAGTTTATCGTTTCCATTCACTTTTCCGTAGTGCATTGAATTCTGCTTTAACCGACCACTTTTCTCAAATTGAAATCAATGAAATGAATCTAAATGCAGCAAATCATTATTTGAAACACAGGGATTATAATTCTGCAACCAGATATTTTATTGCTGCAGGAGGCAATCAAAATTGCAGCCACTTATGGCATTCAATTTATGGATGTAGGAGATACTGATGGAGTGACCTCCATAATACAGGAATTTCCCGATGAATTGGTGCAAAGCAACCATTATCTTTTATTTTTACGCGGTGCATCACTTATGAGTGCCGAGTCCGCTCAGAGCTTTTCCTGTTTGTACAGAGCTTTAATAAGTTTCTGCAAAAGCAGGGATTGTAATTTGCAGATAAAGACTCTGGGCCTAATGATAGCAATATGTTATCAAAAAAATGATCTTAAGCAAATACAGAGCGCCATTGTATTGATACCTAAATTCAAAGCAGCTGCAATGAGTAAATATGCCCGTATAACTCTGCTTCTGAGTGCATTTATGAAAGTGGTATGGGATGACAAACTGAAATTGGGAAGCATTTTGTATAGAGTAATAGAGCATATCAGCTTTTTTGAACTATTATGGGATTATACCTTTAAAATGGCAAAAGGCATATTATTGTACAGAAGTGGAGATCTTAAAGCCGCAGAAAAAATTGTTCTCCAGATACTGAATCATCAGACCGCTCTTACAAATGATCTCTGGAGATCAATCGGACTTGCCGCGTGCCATTCTATTACCTACCTTATGAGGGATATTGCAGGTTCTCAAAAGATTGCTGCCGAGCTGGCATCCATACGAGAAAAATATAACTCAGACTATGCAAAAGGCTACGCACTAAGACTTGTCTCATATAATAAATATCAAACCCGCGATATAAAAGGAGCAGTGTCAAATATGGACGAGTCATCAAATATATTCGCAAGAAACGGGAATCCCATAATGGCTTGTGTCGAACGTATTACAAAGCATATGTGGGAAGCTGAATACTCCTCTGCAGTACCTTTAGCCGAAAAAGCCCTTAAAGATTTAAATGAACTAGTTTCATTAAAGCCCGGACAAGGTTTTTTGGAATCCTGCCAGGCAGTTGTATCCTCTGTTTTAATAGAGGCAAATAATTTTATTGAATCTGAAAAGCTGCTTTTGCAGTCATACAAAACTTCTAAAGATAAAAATGCTCTCCAGAGCATGAGTGGAGCCGCGATGCATTTGGATGACTTATATTTCAGGATAAATGACGTAAAACTTGAAAAAAAATATCTTATCATCTGGGGAAATACTGCTTCTTAAAACGATTACGTATATTTCAGGGAAATGAATTATCCTGTTCTGGTAAGAGTATGTGCGCGTTGCATCAGAGAAAAAATAAATCCCGGTCACATGCAAAAAATCATAAGCGCCTATTTTGGCGCCGATGCAGCAGCATTCATTCTTCAAAACCATGCTCAGGCTGCAGTTGACCCGAAAGCATTTATTTTGGATCATTCATTATTGCTGCAAAAGAAAAAGCTGATTAGTATAAAACTGTTCGGAAGTTTCAAGATGATTGTAGATAGTACCGAATTAGGTGAGAATGAATGGAAAACACGCAAGATATGCGGAATACTGAAATATATACTTGCAAATCCGGATAAGACCGTTTCAAGAGAAACTCTATCAACATTATTCTGGCCGGAATCGGATTCCAAGGCTGCTTTTACATCTTGATGAAATCAAGGCTCTTCTTGGACAACTGATAGAAATTTATACCGGTGACTTTCTTGCGGATGATTTGTATGATGATTGGATCGCACTGTCACGTGAGCATTTCAGGTCAATGTTTATAGAAGCATCCTTCAACCTCGCAAAGATATTCATATCCGATAATGACTTGGAACAGACAGAAACATTGCTGTTACGCCATATGAAAATCGATCCCTATGACGAAAAAGCCTGTTCCATGCTTATACACTTGTACAACAAAACCGGCAGAAAGAATCAGGCAGGTTCGTTACGCCGGCAGTTTACGAAACGGTTTGAAGCTGAAATGGGAGTAAAACCGGACCTGAAATATTCTTAAGGGTATACTGATTTGGAGGACATAACATGTTCCAGAATTTTTTAAGGCTCAAGCATCTAGACATAGCTTGAGCCTTTTTGCCGCCAATCTTCAGATAATTCACTACTCATTATGTTCATTATATTATACTTTAAGAAAATCAATAACTTTAGCTAAATCATAAAATTTTCCAAATAGCAGTTTCTCAATAAAATAATATCTTTCTGTGATATAATGAAAAGATATTTAATTTGAAAGGTTAAATTTACAATATTATGCATACAGCTCGAAAATATGAAATAGATATGTGCAATGGCCCTCTTCTTTCCAATATAGTACTGTTTTCCATTCCCCTGATACTGACAGGAATTTTACAGCTTCTCTACAATGCAGTAAACATTGTAGTCGTTGGGCGATTTGTAGGAAGCTATGCGCTTGCTGCTGTCGGTTCCACCTCTGCTCTGATTAACCTGCTTACTAACCTGTTTATCGGGTTGTCCACAGGTGCCAGTGTTGTAATGGCAAAGTATTACGGTGCAGGCCAGCAAAATGACGCATGTGAAACAGTCCATACAGCTATTGCTATAAGCACTATCAGCGGCATTATCCTAACCATATTCGGGGTATTGATGGCAAAACCACTGCTGCAAGCAATGGGCACACCGGATGACGTTTTGGAACATGCGGTGCTTTACATGAGAATTTTCTTTCTCGGTATGCCTGCGTCTATGATTTTCAATTTCAGCAGCGCTATTTTGCGTGCAGTCGGCGACACGCGCCGTCCTCTTTACTATTTATCTATTTCCGGCATTGTTAATGTTGCTCTCAATTTGATGTTTGTGCTTGTATTTCACATGGACATTGCTGGTGTGGCAGTAGCAACAGTGATTTCACAATACGTATCGGTAATATTGATACTGATTTGCCTGGTCCACTCCGATGGATGCATCCAGTTGCAGTGGCGGAAGATTCGCTTCTATAAGGATAAGCTTGTTGACATTATCAAAATTGGCCTTCCTGCAGGAGTGCAAGGCACCATATTTTCCATCTCAAATGTACTAATTCAGTCATCTGTTAACAGCTTTGGGTCTGCAGTGGTGGCTGGCAACAGCGCCGCTATGAATATTGAAGGCTTTGTTTTCATCTCAATGAATGCACTCTATCAAGCTGCACTAAACTTTACCGGGCAAAACATTGGGGCGAGGAAATATGACCGTATTGGGCGTATTCTGGGTGTGTGTTTAATTTCAGTCACCACTGTAGGTATTATATTTGGTGGATTAAGCTATCTGTTCGCAAGCAACCTGCTTGGCATCTATACTGTAGATCAAGATGTAATAGCCACCGGCATAATACGAATGGGCTATGTATGTGCACCGAATTTCATAGGCGGAGTCATGGATGTTTTGGTAGGCAGTTTAAGGGGCATGGGGTATTCCGTATTACCTATGCTGGCTTCTATAGTCGGCGTGTGTGGAATTCGTATCACATGGATCCTTACTCTGTTTGCCATTAATCACACGCTGGAAACATTATATCTTTCCTACCCTATATCATGGGCAATTACAGCCTGTGTTCATTTTATATGTTTTGTGTTAATCAGGCGGAAATTTACCCTCAAAGAGATTAAGCAGAGTGAGAGCATTTGTTAGGTTTTATTTGTTTGAAAAATATAAGTAATGTCTACTGAACAAATGCCAAAAACTTTGGAGGCATGGCTAAATAGCCGTTATCTATTCTGCCAACTGTGAGAAAGTTGATATACAACAATTGGCATAACAATGGATTTATATACTCATACTGAATGTTGGAAGAAACTGCACATTCAAAAATTGTTAAGCAAAATTTAAGCTGTACTAAAGATATAACAAGGATTGTAAACACTGATATTTATAAATCATATTCAAAAGACCGTAAAGGTGACAAAAAAAGAGTGGAGCTTATTGTTGGCGAATTGGCTTCTAATACGGGCATGAATGAAAGGGATATAAAGAGAAGAATATATAATTATTATATCAGCAATGTACTTAGCAAACCCGAACTCATGCAACTAATTGGTCCTGTCATACCTAAGTAAATTTTTCAATGTTAAAAATATGTTAAAAAAAATAGTGTGTACGCATAGAAAAGGGGCTTCAATTATAAAAATTGAAACCCTTTGAGTTTGGCCAGACTGTCCGAAAAGTGGAATAAGATAAATCCGGAGGGGATAGGGCATAATATAAAGTATCAAGTTAATGAATGGGTGATATCGTGCATGAAATACATAGAAGGACAGGACAGATCTCAGATTACTTTATTTCCCGATTGTATTGAAGACTATATAGGAGAAGACAATCCAGTACGGGTGATCGATGCATTTGTGGAAAGACTTGATCTTGTAGCTGCCGGTTTTTCCCGTACCGCTCCCAAAGAAACAGGGAGACCTCCCTATGATCCTAAAGACCTGCTCAAGCTATATGTATACGGCTACTCCAACAGGATGCGTTCCAGCCGGAAACTGATGGTAGAATGTACAAGGAATGTGGAACTGTTCTACCTTCTACGAAAACTTACTCCTGACTTCAGAACCATCGCAGACTTCCGGAAAGACAATACAAAGGCCTTGAGAAATGTCTTCCGTGCCTTTGTAAAGCTGTGCATGAAGTTGGGGTTATATCAGAAGGAGCTTTTGGCCATCGATGGTTCCAAATTCAGGGCGATAAACAGCAAGGATAATACCTATAACGCTGAAATCCTGGAAAAGAAGCTTAAAAGGATTGACGATCACATCAAAGAATATCTCTCCCAGATGGATGAAGCAGACAAGGCAGAGCAGGATGCTCTGACACCGGAGCAAGTGAAGACCGCCATACAGGAACTGACACTGAGGAAGGAAAAATACCAGGAGTATTTGAAACAACTACTGGAAAGCGGAGAAACACAGCTGCTGACTACAGACCCTGAAGCCCGCCGTATGCACAGCAAGGATGGATTCCATTGCTGCTACAATGTTCAGACAGCGGTAGACAAAGGCAGTCATCTGATAGTGGAATATGAAGTAACCAATCATAATACCGACCAGGGACTACTGAAGGAAGTAGCACAGAGTGCAAAGGAAACCCTTGAGGTTGAAACTATTGAGACTGTGGCGGATAAAGGCTATGAAAGCCGTGAGGACATTTTAAACTGTGTCATGAACGGAATAGTTTCAAATGTTGCGCTAAAGTATGATAAAGACGAAAGACTTTATACCATAGATTATGTGGAAGCTGAAATCAGCGATGAAGAAAGGAATTCTACAAAGCCGGAAGACATACAAAAATGTATAGCAGCAGGAGTGCTGCCGTCCTGCTATGAAAATACAGCTATAGAGGTAGAACTCCAGGAACAGTCATACTTAAGTTGCTTTACTCTTAATGAGGATGGAACTGTAACCTGTCCAATGGGAAAGATACTTTCAAAGCTGAAAATGCGTGGAAAGAACACCATATACGGCAGTAAGGAAGTATGCCGGCAGTGTCCTAACAAATGCACGGATTCCAAAAATCATAAAACCGTAAGTTTCGGGCTGGAAACAAAATATGTACCTGTACGTATGTATGGCAGTCCAAGTCTTAAACTTAACCCTATTCCTGAAAATATTCCCTTGAATCCATTCAATCACACATTGGACCGGAAGGATCATGCCGTAAAAAAAGTTATCCTCAGGATCAAAGAAGATATCCACAAGATAAAGGAACGAATGTGCTTGTCGGAGCATCCTTTTGGTACGGTAAAGTGGTATCACGGAGCACACTATCTGTTATGCAAGGGCAAAGAAAAGACTACAGCAGAGCTGGGGCTTAGTTTCCTTGCCTACAATATGAAAAGAGCAATCAATATGGTAGGTGTCAAGAAGTTGATTGCAGTAATGTAGGAGATATTCCTCATTATTTATCTATAAACATACAAAGAGGGCACTGAATTTGAAAGTTTTCCTTCAAATCCAGTGCCCTCTTGCCCTCTTAAAATGCCGAAAACCCTTGCGCAGCAAGGGTTTTCAGACAAATTGTGGCGGAAAGAGAGGGATTCGAACCCTCGGTCGGGTATTAGCCGACACACGATTTCCAGTCGTGCGCCTTAGACCAGCTCAGCCATCTTTCCATATAAAACTCCGGAAGCCAACCGGAATGGAACTTATCGTATTTGTACTAAAAATCTCGTGCTTTTATATTATAATTAAACTTGAACGGTATGTCAACCATATAATATTCCATATTAATTCCTCATAATTCCAAACTCAAAACAGGCTTTACCAGGCCTGTAACCACACGGTCGATTCCGTTCAGATCCTTGTTTATACTTATGCCGCAAAAATTCGTTTCCATAAGCTTGCTGACAGCAGCTGCCTGGTCATAGCCCACTTCAAGGGCCAGCATTCCATCCGGCTTTAAGAATTCTGCTGCTCCCCCAATAATCCTCCTGTAGAAATCAAGACCGTCATCCCCTCCGTCGAGGGCATTGACCGGCTCATGATCCTTTACCTCCCTTTGCAGAGTATCTATCTGGTCACTGGGGATATATGGGGGATTTGATACAATCACATCGAACGAGCCGCGATAGCTGTCCAATCCTGAATAAATATCGCTCTCCAAAAAGCTTATCCTGTCTGCAACATTATTTTTTACCGCATTTTTCATTGCGGTCTGCAAAGCCTTCTCTGATATGTCTGCTGCCGTTACACAGGAATACTTGATATAATGTGCAAGACTCACGGCTATACAGCCTGAACCGGTCCCTATATCAAGAATCCTGACGCAACCTCCTCCATCCGGCGCACATTCATCCATCCTTCGAGTTTTTATGACATATGAAATGACGGCTTCCACCAGCGTCTCGGTATCCTGCCTTGGAATAAGAACGGAAGGATTTACCTCGAAGGCAAGCGACATGAACTCCTGAAAACCGGTAATATACTGCAGGGGCTTCCCTTTTGCCCTCAAATTTACCAGCTCTCCAAACATCTGCTCCTCGGTGCTGTTCAATTCATACTCACCATGAGCATATATGAAGGACCTGTCGCAATTCTTCACAAAGCAAAGTATAGCCCCGGCTTCAACAGCCGGGGCTTCTATTCCCGATTCTCCCAGAGTCCTGCAGCCTTCCTGCAGCGCTTCCCTAACAATCATTTCATCACCGCCGGCTCTACCATTTATCGGCATCTTTATTTTCAGTCAAAACGTTCTTTAAAGCCTCAATCGCGACCTCAATCTGGCTGTCATCCGGCTCCTGCGTTGTAAACCTCTGCAGTGCAAGACCCGGGACATTTACCCATCCCATTATCTTTAGTTCGCTTCGACCCGCATATTTGATAACCTCATAGGACAACCCGGCTACCAGAGGTATCAGAACAAGTCTTGACAGAATATTTATGAGTATATTATGCCATCCGATCAGGGAAAATACCAGAATACTGACAATCATAACGACAAACAGGAATGCCGTACCGCAGCGGGGGTGCCTGGTAGTATATTTGCGCACATTCTCGACAGTCAGCTCTTCCTCATGTTCGTAGCAATGTATGGTCTTGTGTTCTGCACCGTGGTATTGAAAAACCCTCTGTACATCCTTCAGCTTGGATATCATGACTATATAGCCGAAAAACAGCCCTATTCTTATAACTCCCTCAAAGAGGTTATATAATATCAACCCTGAGGCTGTATTCTTATTAAATCTTAAGAACCCTGCCAGCAGGTTCGGCAGGAGAATAAAAAGTCCTATTCCCATTGCCAGTGCAAAAATCACCGAGAAATATATCACT
>Ga0129298_10000148_pt1 | contig 24341 bp, 20 predicted proteins | sample I19B2metaG_FD_94707 | JGI IMG/M metagenome (GOLD analysis project Ga0129298, IMG submission 94707) | Lake sediment bacterial and archeal communities from Gulf of Boni, Indonesia to study Microbial Dark Matter (Phase II) - ​I19B2 metaG | ecosystem: Environmental > Aquatic > Freshwater > Lake >... | reverse complement strand
GAAATGTTCAGCCAGTAAAGGGATATCCTCAGTTCTTTCATTCAGTGAGGGAACATGGATAAGTATAACACTAAGCCTGTGGTATAGATCCTCCCTGAAATTATTATTCTCAATCTCCTTCTTTATATTCTTGTTTGTGGCTGTTATAACCCTGACATTGACGTGTATATCCTTATCAGAACCCACACGTGTAATCTTATTTTCCTGCAGTGCCCTCAGCACTTTTGCCTGTGCAGACAGGCTCATATCACCTATTTCATCAAGGAAAAGTGTACCTCCGTTAGCCTGTTCAAATTTCCCAATGCGTTGTTTTATTGCAGAGGTGAATGATCCTTTTTCATGACCAAACAGCTCACTCTCTATCAGCTCTGAGGGTATTGCAGCACAGTTTACCTCTACAAACGGGCCTTTTGTACGGTAACTTTTTTCATGGATCTGGTGAGCGACAAGTTCCTTGCCTGTCCCGTTCGACCCTGTTATAAGCACCCTTGCTTCGGTAGGAGCTACCCTGTCAATCATCTTCATGACATTCTGTATGGCTTCCGATTCACCAACAATCTCATACATTTTGCTCACCTTGCTTTTCAGCACCTGTGTCTGGGTGATCAGGGTCGACTTGTCCATCGCATTCCTTATCGTTATGAGCAGCCTGTTGAGGTCAAGTGGTTTCTCGAGGAAATCATATGCCCCTTTTTTGATTGCTTCAACGGCAGTATCGATATTGCCGTGTCCTGATATCATTATTACAGGAATGTCGGCTGACTGTTCAGTTATCCTGGCAAGAACCTCTATACCGTCCATCTTTGCCATCTTGATGTCGCAAAGCACAATGTCGTAAGTGTTTGCTGCAAACATCTCAAGGCCTTTCGGGCCATCTTCTGCAAGATCGACCTCATGTTTCTCATATTCAAGAACCTCTTTCAGTGTATTCCTGATTGCCCTTTCGTCGTCAATAACAAGGATCTTAGACATAATTTCCGTACGTAAAATTTTCTTTACCCGCTATATCTTAACCACTTCCACATCTCCTTCCATGAAGTTTTCTTTCCATACATGAGGATACCTGTACGATAGATTTTTGCAGCCATCCATACAAAAAAGATAAATGTAACGACCATCAGCAGCATCGAAATTCCGATCTGCCAGAAAGGTACACCGAAGGGGATACGGGCCATCATAACAATAGGAGAGGTTAGCGGAATAAGTGAGCACCAGAATGCAACAGGGCTTTCGGGGTTTTGCATTGTCCCCATTGCAACCATCAGCCCGATTATAATCGGTATGGTAACCGGCAGCATGAATTGCTGAGTCTCTGTTTCATTATCAACCGCTGAACCGATTGCTGCAAATACCGAGGCATAAAGAAGATAACCCGTTATGAAATAGAAAATAAATGAGAATATTATCAGCAGCCATGGCTGGTTAAGTGCACTGTCGAAGAGCCTGGTGAATTCCATCAGTTCCGGTGAGATTTCCTGTTTTGAAGCTTCAACTGAAACTGGCTGGTTTTGACTCATCATATTCTGAGGCATTGATTGGGTTATCTCAGTGATTCCGGATTTTTCAAGAACTGTTGATTTCAGAACTGTTGTTACACCGGCAGTAAGGATAACCCACATCATGAATTGGGTAAGACCTACCAGGGCAATACCGATAATCTTCCCCATCATAAGCTCAATAGGCTTGACAGATGAGATTATTACCTCAACCACCCTGCTTGTTTTTTCCTCAATCACTCCACGCATTACCTGTGATCCGAATATAAAGACCAGCATATACATAAGCAGTCCGAAGATATAAGCCAGAGCCATTGAAATTCCGGTACTTGTTTTCTGTACATTTCCCATCTCATCCAGCTTCTTGGTCTGAACATTGACGTCAGTCTGGATACTTTTCATAATAGCATCCAGGTCACCGATACTATAGGCAGCCAGCTTTTGTTTTTCAATATTCTTTTCAAGCGATCGTTCGATATGTTCAAGAAGACCTATAGGAGGCTGTTTCTTTGAAATCAGATCAATTGCATTGGGGGTAGTGATAATTTCAGGATATATTATAAGTACTCCATAATAACCTTCCTTTTCAAACTTAGTTTTAAACTCATTTATATTCACATTTTCAAGGTAAATGAACTCAGCTTCCCTGGTATTTTTAATTACACCTTTGAAAAGGTCTGATTTTTCTTCAATTACGGCAATCTTTTTAAAGTCACCTTTCTGATTCATCATAAGTACAGTTGGGACAATAATAATAGCTGCCATAAGCAGGGGGGCAAGAAGTGTCATTATTATGAATGACTTCTTCCTTACCCTGGTTATATATTCTCTTTTTATTATGACTGATATTTTATTCATGACTGGGCAATTAAAAGGTTTTATGAATATTAGTTACGGGCTTCAACCACTCTGATGAATATTTCATTCATTGAAGGGAGTGCAGGATTAAAAGAGATTACTGTTCCTGATTTTATTGCTGTCTGAAGCAATTCGTTACTATTAACAGCACCGGTGGTTTTAAGTCTGATAATACTTTTATTATTCTCAAACTTATGATCGAGGATATTATAGTGTCCGTTTCCTTCTATTTTAACATTGCCGTCGAATACAAGATCGTATTCATTTGCCGCCCATTTTGATCTTATCTCGTCAACACTTCCCTCAAGAATTGTTTTTGCCTTGTTAATGAGTGTTATGTTATCGCAGAGTTCTTCAACCGATTCCATATTATGGGTGGAGAATATAATTGTTGCACCTCTTTCCCTGAGAAAGAGTATTTCATTCTTGATGAGATTTGCATTTACAGGATCGAATCCTGTAAATGGCTCGTCAAAAATGAGAAGCTTTGGTTCATGCAGGACTGTGGTGACAAACTGAACTTTTTGGGCCATTCCCTTTGAGAGTTCTTCGACTTTTTTTCCCCACCAGTCGATAATTTCAAGTTTTTTGAACCAGTATTTCAGCCTTTTCATTGCTTCAGCCTTTGAAAGTCCTTTAAGCTGTGCAAAGTAAAGAGCCTGTTCACCAACTTTCATTTTCTTGTACAGGCCTCTCTCCTCCGGAAGATAACCAATACGCTGTACATCTTCAGGCCGAAGTTTTTTTCCTTCCAGAAACAGTTCTCCTGAGTCGGGACCGGTAATCTGGTTAATTATCCTGATGAGAGTTGTTTTTCCGGCACCATTGGGGCCAAGAAGCCCGTAGATGCTTTGGTGTGGCACGGCAATACTTACATTATCCAGAGCCAGTTGGGTACCATACTGCTTGGATACATTTTTTGCTTCAAAAATAGACATTGAAATAAGAATTTACTACAACATTGAATGAAGTGTAAATATAGAAAAAGTATCTATAGTGTCCGATTAAAAGTATCAGATTCTTCGCTTCGTTCAGAATGACAATTACTTGATGAGTATATTTTACCTGTTACCCTTCAAAATACCCTCTCATCCTTTCGAAGAATCCCTTATCGTTCTTATCGGGAGCAGGTTCAAACGATTTCGAATCCCTGAACTTTTCGAAAGTCCTGATCTCCTCCTTGCTCATACTCTTTGGTATCCAGACATTTACGTTGACAAGAAGATCACCGCGTCCGTATCCGTTTACTTCAGGAAGTCCTTTTCCCCTGAGCCGGAGTATTCTGCCCGGCTGGGTACCGGGTTCAATTTTTATTTTTACATTATTATCGACTGTCGGTATTTCGACATGTGTTCCGAGCACCGCGTCAGGGATGCTGATAAAGAGATTGTATATAAGGTCATTGCCTTCCCTGATAAGATCTGAATGTTCCTCCTCGTCAATAACAACCAGCAGGTCCCCATTCACACCGCCTCTCCTGGGGGCATTGCCTTTTCCGTTAACAGTCATCTGCATCCCTTTACCAACACCGGCGGGGATATTTATCTTAATGATCTCTTCTTTCTGTACAATTCCGTCGCCATAGCAGGATGTACATTTCCTGGTGATTGTCTTGCCCTCACCGCCGCATGCAGGACATACAGCAGTAGTCTGCATTTGCCCGAGCATTGTATTGGTTACTCTTGTTACATGTCCTGATCCTCTGCAGGTTGAGCAGTCGGAAATGCTTGAAGAATCTGCTGCGCCTGTTCCGCCACAGGTGTCGCAGGTATTATACTTTGAAACCTTGATTTTTTTCTCACAGCCGGAAGCTATTTCCTGCAGGTTGAGCTTGACTTTTACACGAAGGTTGGTGCCCTTATTCACTCTTTTTCCTCTTCTCCCTCCTCCACCGAATGCTCCGAATCCTCCGAAAGCATCACCAAAAATATCCCCGAATGAAGAGAAGATATCGTCCATTGTCATAGTATGTCCGCTGAAACCACCGCCTGAGTTTCCCATACCTGCATGACCAAAGCGGTCGTAACGGGCTTTCTTCTCATCACTGCTAAGTACCTCATAGGCTTCTGCAGCCTCCTTGAAATGCTCTTCGGCTTTTTTATCTCCGGGATTTTTATCAGGATGATATTTAAGTGCCTGCTTACGGTAAGCTTTTTTAATTTCTTCCTTAGTGGCCTCTTTGGATACACCCAACACCTCATAATAATCTCTTTTTCCCATCCTTTTAAAATATTAGATTAGCCACTTAGAATTTGTAACGACTATTTATGTTATTCTCCAACAACCACTTTAGAAAACCTTAATACTTTATCCTGCAGATAGTAACCTTTCAGAACAACATCAACCACCTTACCTTTTTTATCTTCTTCCGGTACCTGAATCTTTGCTACAGCCTCATGGAGATCAACATTGAAACTGTTATTCAAAGCTTCAATTTCTGACACTCCGTTTTGCCTGAGGAATTCACTGAATTTTCCGTATATCAGATCGATACCGTTTTTCATGGCAATACAATCGGTAGCATCCTCCATATGTATGAGCGCCCTTTCAAAATCATCCATCAGGGGTATGATTTTAAGAAGTAGAGACTCCCCGGCATATTTTGACAGATCCATCTTCTCCCTTAGGGTTCTTTTCCTGTAATTATCAAATTCAGCAGAAAGCCGGATATATTTATCCTGCATTTCTGCCAGTTTTGCTAATGTTTCATTCAGTTCCTTTTCAACTTTGTCAGTATCTGAAGCTTCTTCCGTTTTAGATTCTACCGCTGTCTCCTGTGGCTGATCCGCTGGAACTTCATCTTTCATGTTATTTAAATGGTCCTGCTGCGGAGATGTATTGTCTTTATTATCAGTTGATTCGATATCTGTATTGGTTTGTTCCTCCTCCTGGGGTTTGTTCTTTTTCTTCATCATCATAAATACAGTTTCATAGTTACAATAGCGTGGCAGCAAAATTTTTGCCAAGAAAGGGTAGTTGACAAATTGACAGTAACGGCGCAATGGCACAAAGGCACAACGGCTCAATGGCTGTACAAAGCTGGTATTTAGCCTTTGAGCCCCTGAGCCTTGGCGCCCTTGTGCCTTTTTAACCTATTCTTTGAATATCCGCTCCGATTGAGTTTAACCGCTTGTCAATATCCTGGTATCCGCGGTCGATCTGTTCAATATTGTGGATGGTACTTTTTCCGTCTGCTGACAGGGCAGCGATCAGAAGGGCTACTCCGGCCCGGATATCGGGAGAAGACATTGTTGTTCCTTTAAGCCTTATCATCCTGTCGAGGCCTATAACTGTTGCCCGGTGAGGGTCGCAGAGAATTATCTGTGCCCCCATATCGATCAGCTTATCAACGAAAAAGAGCCTGCTCTCAAACATCTTCTGATGTATGAGGACAGCACCTTTTGCCTGGGTAGCCGTAACAAGGAATACACTAAGAAGGTCGGGAGTGAGCCCGGGCCAGATAGCATCAGCAATAGTCATTATTGAACCGTCGATAAATGTTTCGATTTCATAATGCGCCTGTCGGGGAATGTAGATATCGTCGCCCCTTCTTTCAAGCTTAATGCCCAGCCGGCGGAATGAGTCCGGGATTATTCCAAGATTATCCCAGGATGTATCCTTTATTGTGATCTCCGACTCAGTCATGGCAGCAAGTCCGATGAAAGACCCTATTTCGATCATGTCGGGAAGAATAGTATGGATGCATCCGGACAGGGAAGTAACACCATCAATATTTAGAAGATTTGAACCTATCCCTTCAATTTTTGCACCCATTGAGACCAGCATTTTACAGAGTTGCTGGATATATGGCTCACAGGCGGCGTTATAGATTGTGGTTCTGCCGCTTGCAAGCACAGCTGCCATAATAATGTTTGCAGTCCCTGTAACGGAGGCCTCGTCAAGGTGCATATAAGTACCTTTAAGAGAGCTGGCCTCAACATGGAAAAACGGATCTGATGTCTCGAATTCAAATTTTGCTCCAAGCTTACTGAAACCAATAAAATGTGTATCGACCCTTCTTCGCCCTATCTTGTCACCTCCTGGTTTTGGTATATATGCTCTCCCGAAACGTGCCAGCAGCGGACCAACAATCATTATTGAACCACGCAAAGCTGAACTCAGTGATCTGAATTCGCCGGTTTGGAGGTATTCAAGATTTATATCCGATGCTTCGAAGCTGGTTACAGAATCAGATTCCCTCGTAACCTTTACACCCATACGTCTGAGCAGTTCAATAAGGTTACTGACATCAGATATTTCGGGGATATTTTTTATAGTAACCTTTTGTGGAGTCAGAAGAGTTGCGCAGATTACCTGAAGAGCCTCATTTTTGGCTCCCTGTGGGGTTATTTCACCGCTAAGATGTTTTCCTCCTTTAACTATAAAGGTTCCCATTAATGTCTGCTGAATCCTTTCTTCTTATTGAATTGCTTATTCTGGTGTTTACCCTGTGGTTTGCCCTGGGGTTTCTTTTTGGGCTGAGGCAAAAGCTCTCTGACTTCCAGTATCCTGACTCCCTCTGTCATTTTGAGTTTGCCTTTTGAAAGTACCCTCATATCGTTAATAATCACCTCATCTGCTACCTGGCTTCGATTCCAGGTGATGTATGATTTCTTCATCTGATTTACAATCAGGGTGGTAAGATATTCCTTCTCATCGCCATCTTCAAGCTTTGTCGCAGCATTTATCATAAGTTCAATGATGCGGCCATAATGAAGGAACCTGATCTCACCCTGCATGTACGGGATTTCCTTGGGCTTTTCCCTGAGTTTTGTAATCTCAGGTATGGGGTATGGTGAATCAATATCCAGATCAAATTCGGCAATTATTGCAAGATGGTCCCATAGCTTGTGTTTGAAATCTACAATATCACGAAGGTGGGGATTGAGATTCCCCATGATGGAGATAATAGTTTTGGCAGCACGGTTTCTTTCATCTCTGTCCTTGATGGTCTTGATGTGATCAACCATTTTCTGGACGTTCCTTCCATATTCCGGCAATTCCATCCTCTTTCTCTGGGTGTTGTAATCGTAATTAATCATGGAGTAAAAATATATGCAAAGCTAATAATTAAAATCACTCACCGAGCACTTTGAAAAGAAGCGTTGTAAGGAAGCCCATCAGTGCCGACAACCCGGTAACCGAACCACCAATATGAAAAGCTTCAGGGAGCATAGTTTCTGCTATCATAGTCAGCATAGCGCCTGCAGCCATCCCATCAACAAGGGCAAAAACAGTAGGATCGACATTCTCAAAGAAAACATTTCCTGCAAAAGCACCTATCCCTGTGATAATCATTATTGAAAGCCACATCATAAGGATTCTCATGTTCGACATTTTTTGTTTTCTCATTCCAACCGAGCTCGACAGTGCTTCCGGAAAGTTGGAAAGGAAAAGTCCTGCAAGCAGCGACATACTCATTGTTGGATGGATAAGCAGGCTCGATCCTATAACGATCGATTCAGGAATGCCATCAAGCATAATTCCAAGCCAGATCGCCATAGAAGCATTGCCGTGTTCCGATACTTCCTCGTTGATGTCAGACTGGTTTACGGCAGACTTCTTATCATCAAAATGTGTCATTACTTCATGGTACCAGACTGAGGCTTTTTCAGAACTTATTACATGTTTCTCTTCCAGCAACTGGATTTTCTCTGTAACCAGACTTTTTATTTCTGCAGCAAGGGAAGAATTGGATTTTATCAGATTGTCGAATGATTCCTTGTTGATGATCCATACATGCATATCATTCTTAACCACAACATTATAATTATGGGTTATTCCCGTAATCATTTCCACGAGCCCGTAAATATCATTCGGTTTAAGCACATTTATTACTGAGTTTGTATTGTCATCCATCACAATGGCTTCCCCGTTTTCTATCACAAAGAAGTTGTCGCCGGGATCATTTTCATGGACCATTATTTTGCCTTCCCTGTAACGGTATCTGTTCAGATGGGGTATCAGAATCTGGGAGGAGGAAGGTGACAACTTATGGAAGAAACCGATCTTGCTTAATCGTTCATAGAGTTTCTTTTGACGTTCATTCTTTTTACTTGTAATATGGGTTATTATTGTTGCAGTTTTTCGCAAAAAACCTCCTTTGCTGTTAACAATCCTGTTCAGTAAAACAAAGAAAATCCCGCCGGTTACCATTCCGACTGCAAGGGGATAGAAATGTCCCTTACCTACAGCCACAGCAACGAGGTCAATTGTAAGAGCTGCGAGAAGAGCACCTGCACCAATAGCCATCATTGATGCTATTACCTTTGGCCTGGGTGTCCATTTTAAGGCAAGCAAAGCCCCCAGAGGCAGGGAAACGGCACTTATTATTCCAAAAAGGAATGCGTCAAATTCAATTATTCCTGTCATTTTATAGTCTGTTATTTATTAGCAAAAGAACTGAATTGCAATTCCTGAGAAGAAAATCATAGCCCCTGCTATGAGGTGACTGTATTTTTCCACAGGTTTCATGTTAATCTTATTAAGGCCCAGCTTGAAGGCCAGAACAACCGCCATCATCGTAGCAATAGTAGTGAGAGAAAAAAGTACTGATACAAGTGCTGAACCGGCTATATTGCTTTCAGCTGCCGGATACATCAGAACAGGTATCAGGGGTTCGCAGGGGCCGAATACAAATATAAGAAACAGTATCCATGGGGTTGTCTTCATGACATCTGACTGGTGAATGTGAGTATGTTCATTCTGATGGTCATGTTCATGCTCATGCCTTTCTCCCCCGAAATGATGATGAGAGTGTGTATGTTTCCTGTTACGAAGAAGATTTCTCAGGCTTATTATCATATAGACCAGTCCGAAAGCGATAAAGAGCCATGCTGCAATATTCCCTCTGAATGATTCCACATCGACAAGCCTTGTAACTGAGATACCCACAGCTATACCAATAAGTCCCAGAACAACGGAGCTCAGTACATGTCCAAGTCCGCATAGGAAAGTTATCCACATTGTTTTTTTAAGACTCCATTTCTTTGCCTGGCTTATAACAATAAAAGGCAGGTAATGATCAGGCCCAAGCAATGTATGCAGGAATCCCAGTGAAACAGCAGTTATGGATAGCAGTGCTATGGAATTATCCATTTATAAGACCTTATACGGCATGTATTTATTTTCAATACAATTATATCTATAAAATTCGACAATTTAATCCGGGTCATATTAAAAAATAGATAAAATGATGTATTTATCACATTCTGAGTGTTAATAGTTTAACAGCCATGATGAACCGTTAAAGATCCTTTCATTAACACTTGCATTCTGATTATACAGAAGAGATCTGGAATCCTTCATGAACTTTTTCATTCTGGCATATTGAATTGAATCAGAAAAGAAATATGCTTTGTTTTCATATTCGGAACAAGGGATCACAAAGAATCTTTTTCTGTATTTTTCAATCGGTGTATAGACCCAGGTAAGATAATAATCTGCATCCGTTATATATGCCTTATCTTCATCCTTCCTAATCTCAATTCTGGCCATAGCTCCGCCTCCTGTTCCATCTTTCTGCTGGTTTGAGACAAAATTTCCAAGAGAATAGAATACCACTTTGTCCTTATTATCTGAGTCCCCTTTTTTACGTATCATTTTCTGAATAACATGAGGATGCGATCCGATTACAAGATCAGCTCCTCTTTCAAATAAGAAATCTGCCAGATCGATTTGCGATTTTGATGGTGCTTTTTCATATTCCGTTCCCCAGTGAAGGAAAACTATAACTATATCAGGCTTTTCTGCTGAAGCTTTTTGCAGATCCTTTTCAATTGCATTCCTGTCAATTAAATTTATAAGAGCAGGTTCTTTAATTGTTATCCCGTTTGTGCCATAGGTATAATTCAGAAGTGCAATCTTAATTCCATTCTTTTCAATGATGAGAGGGTACTTTTTTTCCTTTTCACTGAGGTTAGTGAATGTCCCGGTATGAGATAATCCAAGGCTGTCAAGTACGCGGATTGTTTTAGTGATTCCCCGGGTATTCCGGTCAGCTGCATGATTATTTGCAGTTAGAAGGCAGTCAATGCCGGCATTTTTGCAGGCCAATGCAAGCGCTGAAGGAGAACTGAAAGAGGGATAACTTGTGTATGGCAGCCCGCTGAATGTAACTTCAAGGTTTGCAACTGCAATATCTGCTTCTTCAATAACACCTTTTATATATGTGAATACCGTATCATAGTTGTATACATGTTTTACCCGGTCTTCGGCTGACCAGATCTGCTCCTTATGACCCATGATATCGCCAATAAAAAGAAGTTTAATCTGCTTTGAACCTGCTGATTGTCCGTAGCATGAAAAGGGAAACAGGAGAGCAATCAGAAATTTTAACATATTTTTTTGCAGCCGCATCGGTAATTTTGTTGTTTTCAGACAATTATCCGGAGATGATGATAGTAAAGATACATTTATTTACTTTTGCGGTTTCACATTATGGTGGTAAATTAATATGGCAGGAAAGAAAGGGATAGTAAGAATATTTAAGGAAGGCTGGCCATTTATTATTGCTGCTTTATCTTTTCTTTTAGTCAGACTGGCAATTAAAAATCCGGAACTGGTTGAGAAATACTATTCTGAAAACTTCTATCCTCATTTTGCCAGGATTATGTCATCATTCAGCAGAATGCTTCCATTCTCTTTATGGGATATATTCTGGACACTTTTCATTTTTGCATTGCTGGGATGCATAATATTAATAATATTAAAAAGACTTAAGCTGAGGCTGTTCCTTCTGAGGCTTACACAGTTTCTGGCGCTTCTGTACAGTTATTTCTATTTTTCCTGGGGATTCAATTATTTCCGCCCCGAAATAGAAAAAAGAATAGGTATTGAGATGATAAACGTTGATGAAAAGCTATTCAGATCGATGCTTGATTCAGTGATTATTAAGGTTAACGAAAATCACACCAAAGTCAAACCCGAAGATTACAGTGATGTTGAAAATCAGGTAGAGTATTCATATTCAATAAATTCTGCTAATCTGGACATTGAATACCCGAATGGTCACAGAAGACCAAAGAAAATGGTTTTCAGTAATCTGATATCCAAATTTGGAATCAGCGGTTATTTTGGACCTTTTTTCAATGAGATAAACCTTAACCGGAAAATCCTTCCGATGGATTATCCCTTTCTGCTGGCCCATGAAAAAGCCCATCAGTTTGGAGTTTCCGGAGAATCAGAAGCAAACCTGACAGCATTCGTGGTTTGTATAAAATCAGATGACAGAAGGCTTAATTATTCCGGATACCTTGCTCTTCTGCTTTACTTTCTGGAGGATGCGCAGTATTTCAGTGACTACCATGATTATCTGAGGAAGCTTGATAAAACAGTTCTTGAAGAGATTCAGTTCAGACAGCAGTACTATTTCGGTCTGCACAATGAGGCGATGGAACAGGCTCATGAATCAGTATATGATGCATACCTTAAGTCAAATCAGGTTACTCACGGGATTAAGGATTATAATGATGTCGTTGAACTTGCCATAAGCTGGCTTGAACAGGAGGCAAAATTATCTCCTGAATAGAATATTTTCTGCAAATGAAATCTATTTTTATTTTCTTTTTCTGAGAATATTCATTGCACACAGGTAACCTGAATAAATGGCTCCTGAAAAACCTCCCCCTGTTTTTCCCCATGCTGATGCAAAATGAAGATTCTCGGGCAGACTGCTGGTATCGATGGGAGGCAGCCCCGGAGAACGTGCGAATCCATAGACTGCTCCGTCAGGATTAAGGGTATATCTTTTCACAGTAAGAGGTGTCCCGGCTTCATAATATTCAATCTCATTCGAGATTCCTGGGATATAATTTTCAAGCCTTCTGATAAAAATTTCAGTTACTTCTTTCTTTTTTGCCAGGTAATCTGCCCTGGAGAGGGTTTCCCAATCTGTACAGTAGTCAATGCAGCAAACGGCCCCGACACTTTTACCTTCGGGGGCCAGACCGGAATCTAGCTGCCCGTAGTCAACAAATGTAAAGCTCCTGTTTTTAAAATCTCCTTTGTTGTTTTTATAAATGTCAGCAAGTGATTTTATCGAATTATTGAAGAAAAAAGTCGAATAATGCCTGTGCCCTATTGTCTTCAGATTATTTCTGAATGCCAGATAGATCGAGAGGAGAGAGGCTCCCGGTTTATAATTTTTAATTACACTTTTTAAATTATCCGATAAATTTTGTGGCAGGATATCTGCCAGAGATGCCATGGAAGAATTGGAAATTATTTCATTTCCGTTGACCTCCTGCATTTGTCCTTTGGTATTCCTGAAAGTGACACCAGTCAGTTTTCCATTATCTGCCAAAAATCCGGTGACAAGATGATTCAGCAAAACTTTACCGTTATGCTTTTCAATATATGAAGCAAGATAATCAGATAGTTTCTGTGAACCTCCTTTAATGAAGCTTGCTGCCCCGTTATAATAGCTGCCCTGGGCGACTGAATAATATGCAAGTGAAATTGAATATGGGTCATCATGGAAATATCCGAGATTTCCGAGCAGGACAAGTTTCAGGTCTTCATTGGTGATTATTGAATCGAGGTAGTTTCCGACACTTTGATCAGGAGGTTCCTCCCCGGCATTTTTTCTTTTTGTATTCAGAAGCTGGTTGAAGTAGGCATCGATTCCGGCAGTCTCGCCGGGGAATTTCATTTTCAGCAAAGTTGCGGCGGTTGAGGGATCGTGTGGTACTGTAATATCCACCCTGTCATTTACAAAGTGATAAAACTCAGGTACCTTCAGGAATTCAACATTACCGAAAACATCGAGTTCTGTGAAGATCCTGTTTTTCATGTCTCGCGCAGAAGGACCGTCCATCTCATGAAGTCCCACTTCAAAAGTAAATCCTTTTCTTTCGAAAGTGGTGGCACAGCCACCGGGTTTTGAGTGCTGTTCAATCAGCAGGACACTTTTTCCCTCTTTCGCAAGCTTGGCTCCGCTTATTAATCCTCCCAGTCCTGCACCGATTATAATTATATCGTATTTCATATCTCAGTTTTATCATTTAAACTAAATCCAAAACTCTAGTCACTCCAAACTCTAGTCACTCTAGTCACTTACAATAACCGGCATAGGATAGCGTTTGAATTCTTTAGTTCTGTCGAACAGGTATCTGTATGTTATATAGTGCTTTACAGGAACGCTACCGACAGAAATGAAGATTTTTCTCATCTTCGGATTGAAGTCGGCCACCCATGAAAATTCAACTTCATGATAATGTGGTTTTTTCCTTATGACATCATTTATTTTCAGTATAAAGGCTGATTCAATTCCATGATTCTGGAACCGCGGGATAACGCCCATTAGTAATCCTTTGGCCCTTGTCATTGCATTCAGTTTTTTAAGATAAAGGAATTTAATCATACTGAGAAGGTTCAGTTTTCCATTCAGATGTTTCAGTATCTGGTTGAGATCAGGGAACATAAGATAGATTGCAACCGGTTTGCCTTCAAAATAGGCAAACCAGATAAACTCCACATCAATAATGGCCCTGGCTTTTTTAAGTACACCTTTAATGTAAGCGGCTTCAAGAGGTTCAAAGTTTTTCTTAAAAGAAGCCCATGCTTCGTTAAATACTGTTGCAAAGTCTTCTGTGAATTTGTCCTGTTCTTTCCACGTGAAGTGGCGGAACTCATATCCGGGTTTTCTGATCACCCATTCAGCTATTTTCCTGAATCTGTCAGAGAGAGGTTGAGTCAGATCAAGATGAAAACCTTCCATCTTATAGTATACCATGAATCCGTAGGATTCAAACAGGTCCCTGTAATAGCTGTGATTATAAGGAACCTCAAAAGAGGGATGAGTAAATCCGTCGACAAGAAGCCCCCAGTATTTATCTGTTTCACCGAAGTTTATCGGTCCGTCCATAGCTTCCATCCCTTTTGATTTCAGCCAGTTCCTTGCAGTCTCAAAAAGGAAAAATGCAGCCTCACTGTCATTTATGCATTCAAAGAATCCGCAACCTCCTGTAGGCTGGTCATAGGTGTAAGCCAGATTTCTATCGATAAATGCAGCGATTCGTCCAATAAGGTTTTTATCCCCGTCAGTTAGTATCCAGCGTTCTGCTTCTCCATGTTTGTAATAGGGATTTTTTTCAGGATCAAATATTGCCTCTATTTCATTGTCGAAGGGGCATACCCAGACAGGATCGTTTCTGTAAATAATTCTTGCAACATCAAGGAATTGCTTCCTTGTTTTTTTGTCACTAACCGGAATTATGGTCATTTGATAGTTTAGGTTTGTTTCTGATATACCTGTTCTAAAAGGTTACGGTATTTATTGCTTATAAACTGTCGGCGAAGTTTCAGAGTAGGAGAGAGTTCTCCTGAGGAAGGAGTCCATTCATCAGGAACAAGACGGAACCTGTTAATCTTTTCCGCGGGACTAAGCTTTTTATTTATCTTTTCAATTTCTGAACTGAAAAACGATTGGATTTCAGAATTCCTGATAAGTTCCTCTGTACCGGAAAAATCTATTTTGCCTGACAATTTCAATTCATCAAAGTATTTAAAATTAGGGGAAATCAGGGCGCTGGCAAATTTCTCGTGCTCACCAACTACCATTATCTGATCGATGAGGATTGATTCCCTGAAAATATTTTCGATCAACTGAGGTGCAATATATTTTCCATTGGAAAGCTTGAAGATTTCTTTTTTACGGTCTGTTACCATAAGGAACTTTCCATCTTCAATGTTGCCGATATCGCCTGTATGAAACCAGCCATCACTGTCAAAAACAGATGATGTTAATTCAGGATCATTATAGTATCCCAACATAACATTTGGTCCCCTGCATAAAATTTCCCCGTCCTCACTAATTTTGATCTCAACTCCCTCAATTACATAACCGACCGATCCAAGCCTGGCTCCTCCCTTAAATGTTCTGTTGATGGTGATGATGGGGGAAGTTTCCGTGAGCCCGTACATATTAATGATCTTAATCCCTGCTGCCCAGAAAATCTTTTCAAGCCTTGGCGGAAGGCTTGCACCTCCGCAACCAACAATCCTGACATTTCCTCCAAGGGCAGCTCTCCATTTGCTGAAGATCAGTTTATCGGCAAGTTTCAGCCTGCTTTCATACAGCCAGCCGTTTTCTCCAAAAGGCTTATACTTCAATCCAAGTTTTACAGCCCAAAAGAACAGGATTCTTTTTATTCCTTTGAGTTTTTTTCCTTTTGAAATGATTACATCATAGAATTTCTCCAGAACCCTGGGTACAGCATCAAAACCATCAGGTTTTATTTCCTGCATATTTGCAGCTATAGTGCCCATGCTTTCAGCATAGTAAATGCTTGCACCGCTATACTGGGTCTGATAGTTGCCCATACGGCCGCCAACATGACAAAGTGGAAGGATGCTAAGGTATTTATCACCGGGTTTAAGGTTAAAAACTGAAGAAGCGGAGATAAAATTTGAAACCAGGTTCCTGTGCGAAAGCATAACCCCTTTTGGTTTACCTGTTGTCCCTGAGGTATATATCAGTGTGGCAATACTGTTCTCATCTATTGTGGTCTTAATATTTTCAATTTCCTTTTGAAGCTGTGTGTCAGCAGATGCTCCGGCATCAAGGATTTCTTTCCAGTTCTTAACTCCCGTGACTGTATCAAATGTATAAACCAGAGAAGAGAATCCCTCAAAATTAAATGACTGACTTACAGTCTTATAAAGCTTCTGATCGGATATCAGGATCAATTTGGCACCGGAATCCTTAATGATGTACTGATATTCAGAAGCATTGAGGGAAGCAAAAACAGGAACATGAACAACGCCGATCATAGCCATTCCCATGTCGGCAAAGTTCCATTCCGGCCGGTTTGATGATACAGTAATTATTTTATCCCCCTTCCTTAATCCCATCCTGCATAGACCTTTGCAGAAACTGACTGAATGATTAATGTACTCTTCCGAGCTGTACTTTTTCCATTTACCCTCATGTTTGAAGCATAGAGCATCCTCCAGCTGAAATTTATCAGCATATCTTGTGAGTATGTCAAAATTCCTCCGGACTTCCATTTTAATCTGTTTTACTGCAATTTAATAAATATCCTGAAAGAATAAAACTGAAAGAAGACAGATTGCACATGAAATAAGAAATGATTATTTTGCCGGTAGATATTCATGAACCTTCCTGGTATGAATGCGATGCCATTCGTTATTGGATCTGTGGCTTTGTTCGCACTGGCTTACAGGTTTTATTTCAGTTTTATAGCAGCAAAAGTTGCTGTAAGGAATGATCTTGCACAAACTCCGGCCCACAGGCTATATGATGGTCAGAACTATTATCCCATGAACAAATGGGTCCTGTTCGGGCATCACTTTGCTGCTATTGCAGGAGCTGGTCCTCTTGTTGGTCCGGTACTTGCAGCACAGTTTGGCTTTATGCCCGGATTTCTTTGGATGTTAATAGGAGCAGTTGTAGCAGGATCTGTTCACGATTTTGTTATTCTCACAGCTTCAGTTCAACATGACGGGAAATCACTTGCGGAGATAGCCAGAACAGAAATAAGCAAAGTGGGAGGGATTACAACTTCCGTAGCTATTATTATAATCATTATTGTTGCAATGGCCGGACTTGGGCTTGTTGTCGTCAATGCTCTTGCCGAGAGTTCATGGGGTACATTTACAATAGCAATGACAATCCCTATTGCTATTCTGATGGGGATATGGATGTTTAAAATCAGGAACGGAAAGACACTGGAGGGAACAATTGTCGGAGTCATACTGCTTATTCTTGCTGTTGTTCTGGGCAGGTATATTCCCCAGTCGCAGTTTGCTTCGTGGTTCACCTTCGACCATAAGACTTTAACGGTTCTCCTGGCAGTATATGGTTTTCTTGCCTCAGTGCTGCCGGTCTGGCTTTTGTTATCGCCCCGCGATTATCTGAGCTCTATAATGAAAATTTCGGTAATAGCTCTTCTTGCAATAGGTATTATCATTGTTGCGCCGGAGATAAAAATGCCTTCCTTCACAGAGTTTACAGCCGGTGGCGGACCTATTATTCCCGGCAAATTGTTTCCTTACCTGTTTATAACAATAGCATGTGGAGCTATCTCCGGATTTCATTCTCTTGTCAGCTCTGGGACAACACCAAAGATGATTATGAGAGAGGCTGATATAAAGGTTATTGCAGTGGGTTCGATGCTTACCGAGGGAGCTGTCAGCATTATGGCTCTGATTGCTGCCACCAGCCTTCTGCCGCTCGATTATTTCCAGATAAATGTATCAGTGGAAAAGTTCCAGGAACTGCTTCCAAAGCTTAATGCTATGGGATTTACCGAATCAAATCTTGATCAGTTATCTGCAGCTGTTGGTGAGAATATTGCAGGAAGGACAGGTGGTGCAGTATCGCTGGGAGTTGGTATGGCATACATCTTTTCCTCAATACCGGGGATGAATCACCTTATGTCTTACTGGTATCATTTCGCAATAATGTTTGAAGCTCTGTTCATCCTTACAACAATTGATGCCGGTACCAGGGTAGCGAGATTTCTCCTGCAGGAGGCTCTGGGAAAAAGGATAAAACCATTCCAGCGTACAGACTGGCTTCCGGGAAACCTGATTGCAAGTGCTGTTGTGGTTTTTGCCTGGGCATATTTCATCTATACCGGCTCTGTGTCAACGATATGGCCAATGTTCGGTACAGCCAATCAGCTGCTGGCCACCATAGCTCTTGCCATTGGCACATCATTCATAATTAACCGGGGAAGGATTAAATATGCCTGGATAACTATACTTCCGATGTTGTTTGTTGGTATAACTACGATAACTGCCGCAATACTTAACATAAAGAATATTTATCTGCCGCAGGCTGTAGATCCAGGAAAAGCGGTACCGGGTATCATAAACCTAACGCTTACTGTTATTATCCTTGTTTGTGTTGTTATAATCTTTTACAATGCGGTTCCCGGATGGATCAGAGCATACAGGAAGGAAGTGCCGATTCCTGGTGAAAAGTGAGATGATTTATATTCCGCCCCTACGGGGCTTAAGTGGTTTTGGGGGCTATCTTAGGCAGGGCGATGCCCTGCCTAAATGTATAATCGCCTCTACGAGGCTTATCTCTTTAGCAGAAAAGAAAAAAGCTCCCTAAACCTTTCCGGGAGCTCATTTTGTACATATTTTTTAATTTCTCTATTTTGATTTATTGTGCACATTATCAGAATGATAACCCATTAAGTTGTGCTCAATATTTCAAAGATTCTCCCGATAGCAATCGGGACTGAAAGCAATTCACCAGGTATTAAGGATTTTCAGCCCTGAGCTCCCTCTCAACCGCCCTTTTAATAAATCCGTTTAAAGTTGTTCCACTTCTGACTGCTTCAATTGCAGCCAGCCGGTGTATATCGGGAGTGAGACGGACATTCAGGATGCCTGTATATGTTTTGTGAGGTTTAATACCTTTTGATTTACAAAATTCCAGATAATCGGATACTGCTTCTTTAAAAGCTTTCTTCAGGGTAACTACAGAATTACCTTCAAATGTTACCAATGCATTAATACCCTCAATCTTACCGTAGAAAACCTCATCTTCCTCACTGAAATTTACACTTCCTATAAAATCTTTAAACTTCAAGGTATTCATTAATAGTAATTTATCAGTAAACATACAAACTTTTCCGATAAATCAGTGCTTTTTAGGATTGGTATCATCCTTGTCATCCATGTTTGCAACATATCCTTCGGGAGCTGAACAGGCCTGGAATGGCATTGCCTTGTTTCCGAAACCATCTCCGTCCTCATCACGGAAGAATGTTTTTACATCACAATCTCCGGCTTTCAGTGTCTGATCCATTGCCCGCAGCAAAGAAAGATCTCCGGTAGCATCACAAGGTATCTCCCAGATCATTACACCACCAAGTTTGGAATTCCTGGCAAGCTTCACCTTTTCAACAATGGTTGGGATTCCATTATAATACCTCATACCAGTTGAATCAACATATGCGAGTGAAAGATCCTGTGAAATGATCTCACTGTAATCAATATACCTGGCAGGAGGAGTGAAGTCAAACCCATAAAAGGGAACTCCGAGAGTAATTCTCTCAGGAGCAATTTTAAGATCAACAGTCCAGTATTTTATGGCATCAGTAGCAAAAGAGTATGGTGAGTGAGGGCCGATGTCATTCGGCCTCCATATACCTGTCTTGTCATATACCATTACATTAATGAAATCATAAGCATCAAGAGCTTCCTGGTGAACATTTTTATGGAATCTTGTTGCCCCGAGTGCAGCGGTTATACCTTTACCTTTTGAGTGCAGGGCTTCTTTCAGTTCAACCACAAAGGGATTGTAATTTGGTCCGACGTATGGGAGCAGGTTACCTTCGATGTCTACGTCAACGCCATCAAAATTATAATCTTCAACATATTTCAGAATTTTCTCAATAAATTCTATCCTGTTCTCAGGCAAAAGCTGTGTTTTCCAGATAATGGTATCGGGCCTGCCTCCGCCGGCAAGTGAAATGAATACCTTAAGATCCTTGCTGTGTCCTTTTTCAACAATAGGCCGGGGATCATAACCTCCGTCCATTACCAGGTTACCATCCTTATCCGGATTGGCAAAAGCAAGTTTAAGGTAGGTCAGCTTTTCTATCTCCAGCTGATCAATTTTGTCGAAACTCCATCCCGAAAGATATCCTACTACTTTAAAGGAGTTATCGGGTTTGTAAATATCAGGGCCCCAGTTCCTGTCACCTGTTTTACATGCGAAGCAAACAGGGATCAACACCATAATTGTCAGAATAGCTTTGGCGAAAGTGGTTTTCATGATTTTGGTTATTAGAGTTAAAATTTAAAAAATCTGCACCTGTTAGTCAAAGATAATAAATGAGAAAATTAATCAAAACTGAACATTATTGAATCCCGGATGTTGTTTATTGTGAAATAATTAACAGAAAAAATTGTTTTGTCCTGTGCTTAATGCAGGGATTTGATTTAATTTTATAATAACAAAATACATATTAATCATGCTGAATATTCCTGACAGCGGCCGAAAACGTATAGTAATTGTCGGATGTGGTTTTGGTGGATTAACAATTGCAAAGAGATTAAAAAATTCCGGATACCAGGTAGTGATGATTGATAAACATAATTATCACCAGTTTCCTCCATTGTTCTACCAGGTGGCATCAGCAGGGCTTGATGCCAGTTCAATTCTCTTTCCGTTAAGAAAGATCTTTCAGAATTATAAGGATTATCATATACGGAAAACCGAAGTCAGGGCAATTGATTCTGTCAATAAAAAACTGGTTACATCAGGTGGAACAATAAGATATGATTACCTGGTCCTTGCACATGGTGCCACAAATTCATTTTTTGGTTCTGCTGAGATGCAGAAACATTCCAGGGCAATGAAGACAATTGCAGAGGTTATCGATCTGAGGAATAACCTTCTGATGAATTTCGAAAATGCACTTACCGTGAATGATGAAAATGAGAGGGATAAATTCCTCAATATTGTCATAATCGGAGGTGGCCCTTCCGGAGTGGAGATAGCAGGAGCACTGGCTGAAATGAACAGGCATATTATTCCCAAGGACTACCCTGAGCTCAGGGAAAACAAGCCTAAGATTTTCCTTATTGAAGCTGCTGACAGGTTACTTAACATGATGTCCCCGAGATCCTCACTTAAAGCCCGTGAATTCCTTGAAAAGTCAGGAGTGAAAGTTCTGATTAAAACAAAGGCAACAGGGTGTGATGAGAATACTGTGAATATTGATCCGGGAAATAGTATAAAAACCAACATGATCATCTGGACTGCCGGAATTAAAGGTAATTTGATAGAGGGTCTTCCCGGTGAGGTTTATACAAAAAGCGGAAGGATCAATGTGGACAGATGCAACAGGGTAACCGGTACTCAGGATATATTTGCGATAGGTGATATATGTTATATGACTGAGGATAAGTATCCAAAAGGTCATCCACAGGTTGCACAGGTCGCTATACAACAGGCAAATCTGCTGGCACACAACCTTAAAAACAGACTTAAAAACAAGCCGGAAAAGGAATTCACGTACAGGGACCTTGGAACTATGGCAACCATTGGAAGGCATCTTGCTGTGGTTGAGTTACCATTTATACATTTCCAGGGTATTTTGGGATGGTATGTATGGATGTTTATTCATCTTATGGGAATCGTCGGGGTGAGAAATAAACTTATAATTTTTGTGAACTGGGCATGGAAGTATATTACTTACGATCAGTCAACAAGGATAATACTCCGTCCAAAGGGATATTCCTGAGAGAAAGATCCTGAAAGTTGCCAATAATATTTAAAAAGACTATCATTGTGACTTGCCGGAAGACGGCTGTTTAAAAGAACTTTAAATTTATTCAGATATGATGGAACTCTTTCAGTCGCTCTTTGAATGGTACATGGCTAACCTCAATTATTTTACTGTTGCCCTGCTGATGGCAATAGAGAGCACTTTTATTCCATTACCATCGGAAGTTGTTGTTCCGTTTGCAGCATATAAGGCAGCACAGGGAGATCTGAATGTATTTCTCGTTGTACTTTTTGGTACAATAGGGGCATTGTTTGGTTCACTGATAAACTATTCACTAGCCTATTATCTGGGCAGGCCTCTTGTTCATAAATTTGCTGCATCGAAGGTGGGAAAGATATTTCTTCTTTCTGAGGAGAAGGTAATTCATGTGGAGCAGTACTTTGTAAAGAACGGAAGATCTTCCACTTTTATCGGACGGCTTGTTCCAGGTGTACGTCACCTGATTTCTATACCTGCAGGTCTTGCTAAAATGAATCTCCGCGATTTTATTTTTTTCACTTTTGTCGGAGCCGGAATCTGGAATGTTTGTCTTGCTGTAATAGGATACTACCTGTATGAGATAAGGGAAGAGATTTACCCCTACCTGGGCTATATTATGCTTGCACTTGGTATCGGTTTCACAATCTATCTGATCATCAAGGCAAGACAGAATAAAAAGAGCTAAAGTGTTTTTTCAGAAACGAAGTGACAGGCAACTGAGACCACCATCCAATTTCCTGAATTCTGAGGTATTTATAGTCAGAGTCTCAAAACCGGATTTTTCAATTTTTCTCCTGGTATCAGGAAAGCCTTCAGGAACAAGTATTACTCCATTAATCCAGATCGAATTGGCAGCATAGCTTTCATGTGTATCCACAATGATTTTCCTGTACTTTGAAAACTGAGGGCATTCAGCAAGTTCTCCGGAAACGAGCATATAACCATTTTCAAGGTAAGAAATTCCGGTTTTAAGATGCAGTAATTTTTCAAGAATTACTTTTTCTCCGGTCAATCCATATTTATTTAATATCCTGATAAGCTGATCAGCCCCGTTATGATTTGTCCTGGCAGAAATACCAATATAATAATGGTCATTTACTTTCATTACATCACCACCCTCAAGAGTTCCGGGAGAAGTTATGACCTCCGTATGACTGAAAAAATCATCAAGAACCTCCTTCATTCCTTCTGTTTCTCCTCTTCGTGTCGGAGCACCGGGTCTGGTAATTACAGCAAATTCCCTGTCGCAAATGGCCACATCCTCAATAAATACCGAATCGGGATACAAGTCATTTGCCTGCAGGATTGTAACATCAATTCCAAGCTTTTTCAGGGATGATATATATTCAGCATGCTGGGATAATGCCACTTCGTATTCAGGAATTCCCAGATCAGAAGAGGAGAGTCCTTCCTTCAGGTTCCCGGATGGCAGCCTTACTATTGCCCTTGTGAACATTCTATTCCTTATCCCTAATAACAATTTCAGGAGAAAAAGCAGGAAGGCATACTGCTATGTATTCAGCACCTCCTTCAAACGGAGTGCTGTATCTTACCCATTCCTTTTTACCTGTCATTATTCCCTGTCCTTCAGAAATGATATACTCTTTATCCTTTGTTGAGACCATCAGTTTTCCTTTCAGAACAACCGTATATTCATTAAATTCAGGAGACTGACCGGGTTCAACCCAGCCCTGTGGACTCTTCATATGTGCAATGCTTACTTCTGATGTTTTGCTGTTTACATGACCGAAATACTCATTAATTATCTTATTCTTTGTACCGGCTGCCTTTATAACCGAAGGTGATTTAACAATCTGTGCCATCTTAATTAATAACTGAATTATCAATCTTCAAGGTATCCGAATTTACCATCATAGTAATCTTCATAAGCTTTCTGGATCTCTTCTTTTGTATTCATTACAAATGGTCCGTGAGGTACAACAGGTTCATTAAGAGGTTCCCCGCTCATAACAAGAAGTATGCTGTTTTCGACAGCAGTCGCTTTAATATTCTCTCCCTTATGTCCAAAATAAGCAAATTGATTTTCAGAAACTTTTTCAGTGTCGTTCAGCAATATTTCTCCCTCAATAATAAGTATGCCGGTATTGTGAGGTCCGGGGAAAGAAAAATCAGCCGATCCATCCTTTAAAAGTCTGACATTAAAAAGGTTCACAGGAGAAAAAGTCATTGCCGGGCCGCGGATACCCTTATATTCACCTGCAACAATATCTGCGCTGCATTTTTTATCATCTGAAAGGTATTTCCCCATCCTGTTATTCGGGATTTCCTGATACCTGGCAGGAGTCATCTTATCTTTGGCCGGCAGGTTTACCCAGAGCTGTACCATCTGGAAGAGGCCACCCTTTTTGCTGAATTCCTTTTCGTGATACTCTTTATGGAGCACACCGCCACCGGCAGTCATCCATTGTACATCACCCTCACCAATTATCCCACTGTTGCCTGAGCTGTCATGGTGTGCCACTCTGCCATGATAAGCCAGGGTTACAGTTTCTATACCCCTGTGAGGATGAACACCTACACCTCTCTGTTTTTCGGACGGCGGTACAGCCCATTTGGCGCCATAGTCCATCAGAAAGAAAGGACTCATGCCGTGTAACCCGATCAGTGACTGTGAGGGGAAAAAGTTATGTACCCTGAATCCATCTCCAACCCAGTGAAAAGGTGGAGGATTCATTACCGTAATAATATCCTTCAATGTTTTTGTCAT
>Ga0129298_10000147_pt1 | contig 24415 bp, 29 predicted proteins | sample I19B2metaG_FD_94707 | JGI IMG/M metagenome (GOLD analysis project Ga0129298, IMG submission 94707) | Lake sediment bacterial and archeal communities from Gulf of Boni, Indonesia to study Microbial Dark Matter (Phase II) - ​I19B2 metaG | ecosystem: Environmental > Aquatic > Freshwater > Lake >... | reverse complement strand
GAGGAAAGGTTCGTAGATGCATAAACGCAGTGAAGCGATCCTCAGACAAGTTCTTTTGGAAGCGCAACGCCTGAGCGCCTACGACGTAGGCGAGACCGTTGATGGTCTGGCACGTAGACTGGGCAGGAAGCCTTCGGAGATCTTAAAACTCAACTCGAACGAGAACTTCTTTGTCCCGTTGGATCTACTGAGAAATGTACTTAGAGAGGTCGTGGAGGAGGTTGACCCCCGCATCTATCCCCGAGACGAACTGAAAGAGCTCAGAGAAGCCTTGAGCCGATATGTGAACGCTTCGCCGGAAGAGATCGTGATAGGAACAGGAAGCGACCAACTGATCGATCTAATTTCAAGGGTTTTCCTCAGACACGGCGACGAGGCCCTTTCTGTAGTTCCTACATTTTCCATCTACGAGCGCTGCATAGAGGTTCAAGGAGCCCATTATAAGGCTGTGCCCCTTCGAGACGACTTTACCCTCGACACGGAGAAGATTCTGGCTTCAGCCACTCCAAGGACTAAACTGCTCTTTATATGCTCGCCAAACAACCCAACAGCGAACCAGTTTGACAGCCGAGAAGTCCGGCTTCTGGCTGGGAATTTTGGGGGGCTTGTAGCCATCGATGAAGCCTATGTGGACTTTGCTGAGGGCTCTGTTGTCGACCTTGTGGGAGGCTTTGAAAACCTTGTTGTTTTCAGGACTTTCTCGAAAGTTTTCGGTCTAGCCGGGTTGAGGTTAGGCTGTATGGTCGCGAACCGTGAACTCGCAAGGGCGATAGATGAAAGGTTCCAGATGCCCTATGCGGTCTCGATTGTCGCTCTGAAGGCAGCCCTGAAACTCCTTAGAAAAACCGAGATCATAATGGCTGCGGTTGAAGAGGTGAAAGCTGAGCGAACTAGGCTTATCAGAGAGCTTGACCGGTTGGAGGGGGTCCGTGCTTTCGACTCCAAGACGAATTTCGTCCTCTTCCAAGTTGACCGCAGTTCAGACAAAGTGTATAGGGCACTTTTGGACAGAGGGGTTATCGTGAGAAACATAGGCCCAGTTCTCCGCTTTGACAACTGTCTCAGAGTGACCGTTGGCCCGCCGCCCATGACCGAAAGGTTTCTCTCTGCCCTAAGCGAGGTCTTGGCTGAAGATGCTACCTGAAGGATATGTGGCGCTGGGCCTTAACGGCGAGAAAGCCTACGTGAGAAAGGACAAGTTTGACCAGTTGAGAATGGTTGCCGCCGTCATTTTTGACTGCGACGGTGTGCTTGTCGATATAAGAAATTCCTACAATAGAGCCATCTCGAAAGCTGTTGCCTTCATACTCAAAGGTCTGACAGGACAACCACTTCCCGAAAGCCTGGTCTCTAACGACGTCATATTCCTTTTCAGAAAGACTGGAGGTTTCAACAACGACTGGGACACCGTCTACGGAATCCTCATGTTCCTACTAAGCAGCCTACCTGAGAAGATCCGAGGCAAACTCGGAAAAAGGATTAAAGCAGTCGCATGGCAACGCGATCCATTCGAACGCTTTTCCTCAGCGGAAGAGGCGGCTGAGAAGAATGCTGATCCAGCTGGTCTGGGTTTCATTGGGTTCTCTAATGAGATGGTCGATGATCTCAAACGGTTCACGGAGCTCCTTGACGCGACGGGGGCGGCTTCGGTTGACAGGAGCCTCGCCGGGAAGCATGGGGCATCTCCAGCCCTTGTCGACTTCCACAAAACACTAAAACGTTTCCTCTGCTACCCAGCCGGTGTGGATCAAAGCATCATTTCAAGGGTCTTCGAAGAGTTCTTCTGTGGTCCAACGCTTTTCCTGAGAACCTACGGCGTTAAGCCCAAGTTCTATAGGGGTCGCGGGATGGTTGAGAACGAGAAACTCGTCATCCGACATGAAACTCTTGAGCGTCTGGCAGCGCTATTGGGCGAGGCGAATCTCGGCATCGCTTCGGGAAGTAGGTTTGAACCAGCTAAGTACGTTCTGGGCGATCTTTTGGAACGCCTCAACCCTGAGGCTTTGGTCTTCCTTGAGACCATAGAAAGGGCTGAACATGAGCAGTCAACTGCGGAAGGCTTGATGGTGAATCTGAAGAAGCCGCATCCCTTCTCGCTTCTTAGGGCTGCTGAAGCCTTCGGTTTCTTCGATTGCGCCTTGTATGTGGGCGACTCCATGGAGGACGCTTTGATGGCGCAGGAAGCGAAGAAGCTGAGGAAGCCCTTTCTGTTTGCGGGTGTCTACCGATACTCAGGTTTAGAGGAGGCTCTCAAGCTCAGTTTCCTCGAGTCTGGATGCGACATGGTTATACCCTCGGTTAACGAGTTACCTCTTGTATTAGAGGCGTTTAGGAGAGGAAGGAAATGAGGATAGCCGAAGTTTCCAGAAAGACCGAGGAGACTGATGTCTACGTCAAGGTAAACCTCGACGGTTCGGGCGCCGTCGAAGTCGGTACCGGAGTGGAGTTTCTGGACCACATGCTCTGTTCCCTAGCAACCCACAGCCTCATCGACGTGACGGCTAGGGCTAAGGGAGACTTGAAGCATCATACAGTTGAGGACGTGGCGATCTGCCTCGGAGAGGCTCTTCTGAAGGCTTTAGGTGACTCGAAGGGGATAAGAAGGTTCGGATATGCCATCGTACCTATGGACTGCTCTCTGGCGTTTGCCGCCCTAGACCTTGCGAAGAGGCCCTATGCGAAGGTAGACCTGAAACTCCGCGGCAAGAAGGTTGAGGATCTGCCCTGCGAGAACATCTACCACTTCTTGGAGGTTCTTGCCATGGCTTTGCGGGCAAACGTACACATCTGGGTTCAATATGGATCGAACGACCATCACAAGGTTGAGGCCGCTTTCAAATCTCTAGCTCTGTCTCTGAGGCAGGCAGTGTCCATTGACCCGGAGAGGAGCGGGTTGCCGAGTTCAAAGGGGGTCATCTGAGATTCCCAAAGCGGCCATAATTGACTGCGGCGTAGGCAACCTCTTCAGCCTGAGTTGCGCCCTAGGAAAGGTGGGTCTAGATGCAAATATCTTCTCAGCTTCACAGAACCTTAAGGATGCGGACGCGCTTGTTCTTCCGGGTGTTGGCAACTTTAGAGCAGGGTCACGGAATCTTCGTATTCTTAGGCAAGACATCGTCAGATTGGTCGAAGGCGGCGTGGCGCTTCTGGGCGTTTGTCTGGGGATGCAGCTGCTCTTCGAAGAGAGCGAAGAAAGCCCCGGCGAAGGCCTAGGCCTCATTAGAGGACGTGTTCTGAAACTTCCTAGGCGGGTTAAGACTCCGCACATGGGCTGGAACACGCTTAGGTTCATCAAAGCCGGTGAGCTCATAGATGGCATTGATGAAAAGGACTTCTTCTATTTTGTCCATAGCTACTACCCAAGCCCCGTTGAGAGGGACGTGGTCGCGGCTGAGACTGAGTATGGGTTGAGTTTCGCGTCGATCATAGCAAAAGGAAACGTGCACGGCACCCAGTTTCATCCAGAGAAGTCAGGTAAACCCGGGGAGCAAGTACTGCGCAACTTTGCGAGATTCATTAAGAGGTAGGAAACGAAGGGATCGCATGGAAGTAGTTCCAGCTGTAGACATAATGAGGGGCAAGGTTGCCAGGCTTCTCAGAGGGGACCCTAGGTTTGTCACATCCTACGAATACCTAGGGAATCCCGTGAGACTTGCGAAGAGATGGGAGGAGGAGGGGGCGCGCATTATCCACATCGTCGACTTGGACGCAGCCCTAGGCCTAGGCGAAAACGTCGACGTCATCGAGAAGATCATAGAGTCTATTGGGGTTTCCGCGCAGGTTGGCGGCGGAATCCGAAGCCTCAACCAAGCCCGCGAATTGCTCGGCAAAGGTGCCACTAGGGTGGTTTTGGGTTCGCTCGCATTCGATGAGCCTTCTTCGTTGCAGGCTCTTCTGCGGCAGTTTGGCGAAGACCACGTTGTAGTCGCTTTGGACAACCTTGACGGGATGGTCGTAGTCCAAGGGTGGAAGGCTTCTGCAGACGTTAGTGTTGATGATGCTGTCGTCGAGTTTTCCAAGCTCGGCGCCAAACTCTTTCTGGTTACTTCTGTGGTCCGTGACGGGACTCTTTCGGGACCGGATTTGGAGACTCTAGCCCGGCTTTGCTGTCAGGGCATAGACGTGATCGCAGCGGGGGGCATAGGAAGCCTCGGAGATATCGCCGCCCTGAAGCGTCTTGGCGTTCGCGAAGTAGTCATTGGCAAAGCCCTCTACGAGGGTTTGCTTAGCCTGAGAGAAGCCCTAAGGTTAGGCCGCCATGACCCCTGAAACTTGTTGCGGGGATCCGGTTGGACCCCAGTCTCTCCGACTTTCTTGCTGAGCCGCATCATGAAGTGAGACACTTACCTACCATCTACGACTGCTGGACTTTTCTCGCTCTCCGTATCCAATGCCTTCATCCTTTCTCGTCCATCTCTATCCTCGATTGCTTGGCAGGAGAGACAATGAACTTTCTCTCTGAAGCGACCCCTTATCTACAAAATCGACATCGAGAAGATCGGAGATAGGTTTATATGGGCACTAGTCGGTTGGCAATTCTGCATAGCTCAGGTTCCCGTGATGGAAAAATGTCTTTGAGAGACCTTGAAAAGATAGCAGCGTTGCAGATACTCTCCTACCTGCACAAGAGCAAGTCGGCAAAGAGAACAGACTTGAAGGAGAACGTTAAGGCTGTGTCAGAAACGATCTACTCAGCCCTCAAAGTTCCTAGACAGCTGGGACTAGTTGAAGAATCGGTAACCCAATCCTTTCCAAAGACAACGAAAGTCTACCTATCCGAGAAGGGCGCAACCGTTGCCAGAAGACTTGTTGAGATTGAAGAAGTCATAGATGATGACGAATAGTCTCGGCAAAGCGAGACTAGGAGCAGCAAATTGCGTGGAGTTATCTATGTCCGAGAACGACAACAGGCCTCACATGTTTCCTCGAAGCAGAATTGAGGTTATTGTGTTCATTCTCAGGAGCTGCATCGGAACGAAGCTCGGCCAGGAGCTTGACATTGGTTTCCCCCGTCTCGGTTTGTACACAGGTTATCTGGCCAATGCAGGGCTTATAGAAGCCTCGAAAGGAAAAGATGGGATGAAGACATTCAAGACAACGCTGAAAGGCAGAGAATTCCTCAGAGACTATGAGCGGATCAAGGGAATCCTGACGAGGCAGGAACGGATGGGACCTTAGCTTGAGCAAAGAAAGAACGTACAAAGCGAGTCCCCAGTATCTTGAGGAATGCACTTTCATAGTCATAATTGAAATGCTAGAGAGGCTTCCGCAACTGAAACCACGTGTCAGGAAATATATTGAGACCTTCCGGTCCTGAAGGATACCTCACGGTCATGTCAGATGAGAGAAGCGAACCTTTCCGATGCCCCTTGAGCTATTTCCTCGTGACCTATTCACCGGCAAACATTTAATAGTCGTTTGCGGCTTAGGAATCGCTTGAGGAGAAGGAAGCTAAAGGGAAGAAAAGAGCATGGTTCTTGCGAAGAGGATAGTCCCCTGTCTAGATGTAGACCACGGCAGGGTTGTGAAGGGCGTTCGCTTCGTCAGTCACAGAGGCGCCGGCGACCCCGTTGAGCTCGGCAAACGCTACAGCGAAGATGGTGCCGATGAGCTTGTCTTCTTGGACATCACGGCTTCTCCCGAGAAGAGGGAGATACTCAAGGACGTTGTTCGCGCTGTGGCGGCTGAGCTTGACATCCCCTTCACCGTGGGGGGCGGAATCCGCAGCACAGAAGATGCGCGTGCAGTCTTGTGCAACGGAGCGGACAAAGTCTCAATCAATACGGCTCCTGTTGAGAATCCTCAACTGGTCAGGGATCTCGCCGAGACCTTTGGCTGCCAATGCATTGTCGTGGCGATCGACGCCAAAAGACGGTACGAGTCCCGCCAGGACAAGGTTATGGTCGAGACGACTGAGGGGCCGTGCTGGTTTGAGGTTCACACTTACGGCGGAACTGGGGGGAAGCCAACGGGCATCGACGCCCTGAAATGGGCTGAACAGGTGGCTGAGTTGGGCGCGGGGGAGATTCTCGTCACGTCGATGGATAGGGACGGAACCGAAGACGGATACGACCTCGATCTGACCAGAAGCATAGCGGAGAGGGTCGACATACCAGTCATCGCCAGCGGCGGCGCCGGGAAGCCTGAACACTTCCTCGAGGTGTTCTCGGTTGGGAGGGCGGATGCCGCGTTAGCTGCGTCTGTGTTCCACTACGACAAGTATCCGATTCCTGTTGTGAAGCGTTTTCTGGCTGAAAGGGGTGTGTCCGTTAGGCTTTGAGGCCCAGAAAACTGGTCAACGTTGACGAGCTAGACTTTGAGAAGGGCAGAGGCTTGGTTCCAGTCGTTGTCCAAGACTGCGAAACTCTAAAAGTGCTGACCCTGGCCTATGCAAACCGTGAAGCCATTGAAAAGACCTTGGAGACTGGCTTTGCATATTTCTTCAGGCGCTCGTTTGGCAGAGTCATGAAGAAGGGCGAAACTTCGAGTAACGTTCAGAAGGTCAGCGAAATCTTGGTTGACTGCGACAGCGACACGGTTTTATACTTGGTCAAGCCATCCGGACCAGCATGCCATTTGGGCGAAGAAACGTGCTTTCATAACAAACTGAAGAGCTAGGGAACGCTTACCGAAACCCTTTTCTGATGATCCCTCTTTGCTGTTCAAGCCAGAACGGTCCTTGTCAAACCTTCGGACGTTTTGATTTTTCGTCGTTCCAGATTTCCTCGAAATGGGTTTCCAGTCCCCTAACTACGTTAGGGTCGTTTGTGCAGATTGCGGATTCATATCTGGTTTTGCCTGCGGAAGCCAAGGACGGAGAGCCGATTATGCAAGTAGTGTCACAGACGATGAATCTATCGCTGAACCTTGAGTTTACCCTGACGTTCACTGGGCTCACGATCTTCGACAGTCTATCAAGATTGAGTTTCACAGCCTTTCCTGCGCCTCTCGGATCCTTCGTGATGACTCTGACCTCAAGCCTCTTCCGTTTGCCTTTTGCGTTCTTGAGATATCTGAAGAGTTCCCTGTCAATCCAGTCGGCAACAAGTATTTTCTGCTTGGCGTTCAGTATCAAATCCCTAATCTTCTCATTGATCTGACTCTCCGCCGGAGTATTGCGTATCAGGACTGTTTCCTCAAGCGCTCTCACTAATTCTGGCTCAGGACCTCTGACTGGTGCAGCACCCAAAGCTTCCACAAGAACCCTGTTCATGAACTGGCTGCACCCCTCTTGAGCTTGTTTCACACTTGAAGCCTCGAAACCTGATTGACCATAACTGGTGATTTTGAGGTACATTCCCGGTCTGCATTCCGCATCGATCACAGTCTCATTGTCCTCTGTGGAAAATGAAAGGAACATTTCCGCCGGGACCACGTCATTCAAACCAGCCAGTTCTCTGAGGCGCTCCTCCTCCTTTCCCTCTTTGACTAGTCTGCGAATCACAATGCGGTTTTCCCCGTCCTTTTCCGCCGCGAATTCTGAAGAACCTGAGGATTTGAAGTAGTCCTTCAGTTTCTTCGTAAAAACCCTTATGCTTCTCTTCTGCGTTCGGTATGTCCCACGTACCGTCACATCCCTCAGGCCAGGCTTTTCCAGACCGGAACGTGTTTCGAAACTCTTCCCAGCCCTTAAGAAACCGATCTTGTAGCCGCTCACAGCGAACAGGAGACATGCTATCAGAATTAGTGAGGCAGTGATGAAAGACTCCATTTCCATGCCATAGCCTCGTGGCGATGTCTAGTTATCCTTTCTATTGTTTGACAGGCATATAAAAGGCGCTTTCCAGCCGAGTTCATTTTCTGACATGGTATTCGCAGGACACTGGTCCGTCACGCTTGTCAGCCCCGGTTATTCTATGAGCCCTATCAGGTCTTCTTGGATGTAGCCAATGAACTCATCGACTGTGCTTTTACTGAAAAGGGTTACGACGCTGTTTCGTGTTATTCCCACGACGATTCCACGTTTCTGAACCTCGAAGACGACGTACCAGATCTTCCCATGCCCAAGATAGTCGCGGTAAAGCTGGGTGTCAGCAATGTCCGACCCTGCGAGGCAGAGCTTTTCCACGCCGGGTATGTCAACATCGTCAAACCAGATTAGCTTTGTCGCAGCCGGGTTAGACTCGTGAAGGCTTCTAAGAGTCTCGTTTGGAATCCTTGACTCAACAATCGCCCCAGCTCTGATGAAGAGAACCTTGCTCAGTCTATTAGCCACATGACTGGTCAATAGTTTCTTTACGCCGCGGGCTACCGAGGGCCCCAACACGATTAGGAATGTTCTGTCGGCGTAGGGTTTGATCCAGAAGGGAGCCTCCTCCGTAACCGGGGTCTCAACAGGTTCGCGTCTGAAGAAGCGTGTCCCAACGAAGTCTTGGCTGAAGACGCCTGTAACCGTGTTCTTTTCCAGTTTGAGGTCGAGAATCTCCGTCACGAGGTCTAGTGCCTCTCCGGACTCGGCTTGGTACGGCTCTTTTTCTCTGAAGTTTTTGAGCTTCTGAACCAGAAACCCAATGTCAACTTCATCTTTCACTTCGAAGATCTTCGCAGGCAGAACCAACCTTCACACCCGCCAACCAATTATGCACACAAGGCTTTAAAGGTTCTACCCCGCCAATAGCTTAGTTGAATACACAAGGTCTGAAAAAGACCACTTAAGTATGCATTTCGCCCGGACACACGCAGCTCGCCTTGCCCGAGTGTTCAGGTGGTTCAACAGTTTTATACCTAGAGATCGATAACCGACTCGAAGATTGTGGAGCGTTTGCGCGATGGAGAGGTGCACTTTCAACGAAGCAAAGCGCCTTATCAGGCAGCTCGTCGCGGCTAAAGGGTTCCCCGACGATGAGTCAGCTCTGGGATTGCTATAACGAAGAAGAAGACCTAAGGGGCATTGAAGAGGAATGAATCTGGATACAGAAGTCGGGAAAAACATCGAAAGAGCATATCAATTGATAAAGAAATCTGTTTCTAATGGTATTCCAATAGACTCCTTAGAAGTTGTCAAGCAGGTTGAAGAGTATCGACAGTTCTGGAAGCCTGAAAGAATAAAGGTGGCTTTGTTAGCTGAGTCACATGTCTACACCAATGAAAAGGACTTTGAAATAGAATGCGACGGATTCATTCTGCATAGGATAGTTCCCAATTATCCACTACGTTTTGTTAGGTTTGTTTATTGCCTAGGTTATGGCGAAGACAAATTGCTGACTCGAAAAAGACCTGATATGAAGAACACTGGAACACCGCAATACTGGAAAATATTCAGTTCTTGTGTTGCAGAGAATGAAGATGAATTGGGATTTCATGGAATTCTGTCAACCAAAACTCCATCGTTTATAACGAGACTTCATAACAAGGTCAGTGTTTTGCAGAAAATGAAGGACAAGGGCATATGGCTGCTGGACACCAGCATAATAGGTCTTTACGGCACTGGACAAAAGAACCGTGAGAATTTTGAGAAAATTCTGGAGACATCTTGGAAGAATCACGTATCGAACCTACTCACAGAAGTTGTTCCAAAGCACATCATAGTTATTGGCAAAGGAGTAGGCAGCATTTTACGTTTCAATTTGCGGAATCTAGGCGTACCTTTCACAGTAATACCACAACCACAAGCGAGAGTAACCTCTGAATGTCAGTTAGAGAACTACAAAACATACCAAAGAATCTGCGCAAAGTGCTGCTGAAACATTTTCTTCTGAAAGCTTCTTCATTGATAGTTAATAGGAAAAAAGCTTGTTGAGAAGACTCAAGGCTTGCAGATTGATGTGGACCTGCTCTTCCTTGAAAAGTGGAAGCGAAACATGAACCGCCCCGAGCAGTATGGTCAGAAAAGAGATGTAAAACGCCGAGAGAGCTAATACCGCCACGGTTCGCCAGCAAGCTCCTTTACCTTGTTCAGGTTCTCAACATCGCTTCTCCGAAGGTCCTTGGGTGTCTCAAGGATGAGAGGCAGCTGACCCAAGCGGCTTCGCAGCACGTTCCTGAACCCTTCTTCGCCGATCATGCCGAGGCCGATGTGTTCGTGGCGGTCTATGCGCGAGTTCAAATCTCCCAACGAATCGTTCAGGTGTACGAGTTTGAGCCTCTCAAAGCCGATTGTCTCGTCGAACCTGCGGATCGTCTCCTCCACAGCTACCTCGGTTCTGAGGTCGTAGCCTGCGGCGAAGACATGTGAGGTGTCGAAGCAGACGCCGACGTGTTCAGAATGAGCCAGGCTTTGGATTATATGTCGGATGTCCTCGAAGGAGCCGCCCATACTGTTGCGGGTTCCAGCCGTATTCTCAAGAAGCAGCATGACCCCTTCGCCTGCAACTTTGAAGGCTTCATCAACCGCCTTCGCGATTCTTATGAAGCCTCTCTCCATCCCGGCTCCAAGGTGGCTACCGAGATGAGTAACCAAGAAGGGAATCCTCAGAGTGCTGCACCTTTGCAGCTCGCCCGCAAGCGTCTCGACTGACCTCAGATAGACCTCTCGTCTTGGTGACGCCAAGTTTGCCAAGTAGGGCATGTGACCGAAGACCGGGTCTGCGCCATGGGTCTGTTTCTTCCCGATGAAGGCTTCGATCTCTTCCTCAGTCAGCTTCTTAGCCTTCCAGCCTCTGGGGTTCCTCATGAAGATCTGAAACGTATTGCAGCCTATCTCGACGGCTCTGTCCACAGCCCTATCAATTCTTCCGGCGATTGAAACGTGAAAGCCAACCCTCACCGAAGCCGACCTCCAAGACCAGATACTTCGAAGCGATTTTTGACTTTTGCTGTTCCATAGCTCCAGACGAGTGAAGGTGGCCAACGTGTTCCCCAAAAGGCTTAAATGTACGATGCGTCGTAATCCTCATAGCAGTAACAATGGGATAAGCCTTGACGGATAATATCACAAGCCAGACGGAGGAGTTCCTTGAATCCATCTACAGGCTTCAAGAGCGCGATGGCGTGGCAAAGACCAGCAACCTCGTCAGAATGCTCAGGGTTGCACCGGGAACCGTCACAAATACTGTGGAACGCCTAGAGAAGAGGGGGCTGGTCACCCATGAGACATACAGGGGCGTCAAGCTTAGCGAAGAAGGCAGAACCATCGCCCTCGCCGTTCTGAGGAGGCACCGCCTCTCCGAACGGCTATTGACAGATGTCCTTCGCATGGATTGGGATCAAGTTCATGAGGCAGCTTGTCGGCTTGAACATGGAATCACCGAAGAAGTTGCCCAGAACATCGAAAATATGCTAGAAGGACCTCAAACCTGTCCCCATGGCAACCCAATCCCTCCAACTCATGGCGGAATCGCCGAGGAGAGAACTCAGATGCTTTTGGAACTCAAAGATGGAGAGGCAGGGATTGCGACGCGGATAACTGATGAGGGGAACAAAACTTTGCAGCGGCTTGAGATACTAGGACTCAGACTAGGAGTCTCTGTGGAGGTGGTTCGGAGGGACTACCGTGAAGGCACCGTAACCGTCAAAATTGACGGGACAGAGCACGTGCTAGGCTCGAAGATAGCCTCTGTTATCAGAGTCAGAAGGTTAGGAGAGGATTCATATGTTGGCCAAGAGGTGGAAGAATGGACCGCCAAGACAGAAGAGTAGGGGCTCCACTAACGGCTCTGAAAGCAGGAGAGACCGCGATGATAGTCTCCATTGGCTTGAACCCGCAGAGGGGAAGGTGGGGCAGAGGTCGAGGCTTCGCAAAGAGGCTCATGGATATGGGTCTAACGCCAGGCACAGAGGTGACAGTCGTCAAGTCGGCTCCTTTCAGAGGCCCTGTGGAAATACTGGTCAGAGGATCCAGACTCGCTCTCGGAAGAGGAATGGCCGAGAGGATCCTGGTAGAGAAGACCAAATGAAGGTCAGGAAGCTAACGATAGCACTTGCTGGAAATGCCAACGTCGGAAAATCCGTCATCTTCAATTTCCTCACAGGTTTGCATCAGCATATCGGAAATTGGCCGGGGAAAACTGTTGAGAAGGCCGAGGGAACCCTTTACTTCAAAGGCTACTTGATCGACATAGTAGATCTTCCTGGAATCTACTCGCTTTCAACATTCTCCCTGGAAGAGCTTATCTCGAGAGAGTACATAGCCTTTGAGAAGCCAGATGTAGTGATAAACGTAGTAGACGCCTCGGTTCTGGAGCGTAACCTTTTCTTCACCCTGCAGTTGATGGAGCTAGAGGCACCGATGATCTTGGCTTTGAACCAAGTGGACATTGCAGCAAAGAAAGGAGTAGAGATAGACCACGAGAATCTTGAAAAAATCCTTGGCATACCAGTTGTGCCAACCGTAGCTATCAAGGGGATAGGAGTCTACGGTCTCCTTGAGAGGGCCATAGAGGTTGTCGAGCAGGGCGGGGCAAACCCATCTCGAATAGAGTATGGCAAAGAGATCGAAGACGAGATCGGGAAGCTCACGGAACTCATCGTGGAGACTGGACCCAGATACCCGGCCAGATGGACCGCCATAAAACTATTGGAGAGAGATGAAGAGATCGAAAAGGAAGTCCGTAAGAAGAACCCTGAAATTCTTGAAAAATCCAAGGACTTGGCGAGAGAGATTGAGAAGGTTCACGGACACTCATGCTCAACTGTTGTAACATCTGAAAGATACGAAACCGCAAGATGCATTGTGGCTCAAGTCCAGAAAATCAAGCCTAGAGTTGAAATGACGATAACAGAGCGTATTCATGAGTTGACAACCCATCGGGTCCTAGGCTACTTGTCCATGGCGGGAGTACTGCTCCTGATGTTCGGTTCAATATTCATGTTTGGAGGCCTCGTCTCGGAATATTTGAGCGGCTTTCTATATGGTTTGGAGCCTACTGTCCAGATGATTCTGGGAGTTGGAATCGTCAAGGAACTTATCTGGGGAGGAATCATTGAAGGTGCCATAGCAGGCATAACGGTAGCCCTACCTTATATAGCGCCCTTCTATCTGGCGCTATATTTTCTAGAAGACTCCGGCTATCTCAGCAGAATCGCATTTCTTATGGACGCGGCGATGCACAAGATAGGTCTGCATGGAAAGGCTTTCATTCCAGTCATGTTATCCTTCGGCTGCAACGTGCCTGCATGCCTGGGATGCAGAATAATGGAGACTGAACGGGAACGTCTCCTGGCAATCTTCGTCGTTACGTTAGTGCCTTGCGCCGCAGTCACAGTGGTTGTACTTGGACTTGTTGGCAGGTTCCTAGGTGTACAATGGGCATTGGCACTTTACATAACGGACTTGGCGATTGTCTTCATGCTCGGGAGGATCGCATTTAAGGCCTTGCCGGGGGAGCCAACAGGCCTCATAATGGAAATGCATGAGTACAGGATCCCACACTTGAGGACCGTGGTCAGCCAAACGTGGTTCAGGTTGAGCGAATTCATCAAGATGGCTCTCCCGCTCATAGTTATCAGCAGCCTCGTGATCAGGCTTGTGGAGATACTAGGATACTGGGAGCCAATCGTCACTTTCATGTATCCTATCACAGTAGGCTGGCTGGGGTTAAGGTCTGAGATGGGTATCCCGCTTTTGTTCGGCATCCTCAGGAAGGAACTCACACTGATAATGCTTGCCACGCTCCTTGGGCCGAACTTGGCTACTTTGACGACGAGTCAGATGATCGTCTTTGCTCTTGTTGTAATGCTGTACATCCCCTGTGTCGCCACGATTGCGGCACTCGTCAGAGAAACAGGTTGGAGAAAGGCTGCGCTCATAGCAGTCTTCGAAGTTTTGTTCGCGCTTCTGGTTGGAGGAGCAGCCTTCAGGGTTATGTCTCTTTTGGGCGTCCCGTAGAAACTGGAGAGCAACCCAAAAGCACCCAGTCTCGGATACTGTAAACGCGTACAGTCTAGCGGAGAAGGAAAGATTGGCCAAAGCCAAGCTCGGTTTTAGGATTCCAAGCTTCCCCATAGACGGCAGCGGAGGCAAGGAATTTTCCGCCCAGATTCTGAGGTCCATTGGAGGTCTGGAGCAGGATTTCGACTCGGCTTGGGTTGACGACCATTTCGTTCCTTGGGCAGACTTCGTCCCAAGAACGGCACCGAATCTGTAGAGCTTCACAAAGATCATCTACCCCGCCGGAGTCTTCAAGAGGCTGAAGTTCAGGGACGTCGTCCTCTGCAATTCGTACAGGAACTCAGCTCCAGTGGCAAAGATGGGTGCAACCCTTCAAACCCTGACTGGAGGAAGGTTCATCCTTGGGATCGGAGCCGGATTGCCTGCCGCTTCTAGGCGTCATGAACGATTTCGTTGATATTCCTCGATTATCTTCCTCTTGATTCTTGAAGAGCTCGCCAGATCTTTCTCTTCGAATCTGCTGACTCTGACAACCTTGACATCAAGGTTCCTTTGGGCCAGAAGCTCAAGGAGTTTTTCTTCTATTTTGCCTTCGTCGTAGCCTAGGGCGACTATGTCCGGTTTCACTTTCTCTATCACTCTGAGCATGTCCATATCTTCGTAGCCCAGAATCGCCTCGTCAACAACCTTCAGAGCCTCCACCAGAGCCCTCCGCTGGTCTTCGAGGAACACCGGCTTCGCTCCCTTCAGTCGCTCAACGGTCGCGTCCCGAGCAACTACCACCACAAGCTTGGCATTCTCGCCGCCCGCCTTCTTGGCATTTGTAAGATAATGCACATGACCGTAGTGTAGCAGGTCGAAGGCTCCGGAAGCCAAGACAACTTTGCTCTCTTTCACAGCCGGCATTCTCACCTTCACCTACCAATCGAACTCGACAAACCTAAGCATCCGCAACGCATCCAAGAGCCCCTCGCAATAGGCAACCGAAGCAAGACTTGTCTCATACTTCCTTCTTCCGAGATAATATTTCGCGTCCTCAAGATATCTTTTGGCCTCACCGATCACTTGCCGGACGCTTTCGGCGTCTGAGGGTACAACCCCTTGAACAAGCTTCAATCCCTCAAAGGCACGCTCCGTCTTCTGGACATAACTTGACGCAAGCTCTCCTATCTTCGCGTCTCTCTGTGTCATTTCACCATCCTTCTCACCCATTCAGGCGCGCCGGCAAGCATGACCAGCGCCTCTGCTTCCATAAAGTGAAGCCTATTCGCCGGAAATGCAAGCGCATGGGGAGGTCAGCCGAAATCGCAACCTGTCAGGTTCTTCACTTTTTCAGCCTTGACCACAGTATCTTCTGATCCGGCTCTCGCTAGACCCACTGCTAGGCTGTTAGGAGAGGTCACATGTAGCCTCCTTCTTTCTTCTAGCGCCAGAAGGATTTCCAGGGCTTCTTTGACGGTCATGTACCTCTTCTCTTCGGCTCTGATATCTAGGAAGCACAGCGTATGAAGGTTCCTTGCCTTATTCTCCGCTATCACACTGTAAGGAGCCTCAGAGAGGACACCGCCTTCTTGAAAGGGAACCGTCACACTTCTGCCGAACCTATAGTTCTGCAGGCCTGAAAGCCCTATTGCGGCTGAAATTATCGAACCGGCGTGCACGACCCGTGTCTTTATTCCCCGTTTCTCAGCTCGGATTCTCAAGTCTATATGTGTGGTCGCAATAAGCGGGTCACCTGGAACTAGGAAAGCAACCTTAGCATTCTCTGCTTGCCGCAGGATCGGTTCCCCGTTCTCCTCCTCTAAAGTCTTCCTGCAGACAACCGTGATGCTCTTTGCCGCGTCTCTCTCCAGATTCTCAAAGGACAAGCCAGCCAACAGGCTTGTATAGAACTCGGCGTATACGCTGTCGGCCTTTCTGATCTCTTCAAGTCCGCGGAGGGAGATGTCTAGTTCGTCGAAAAGCCCTAAACCCACGAAGACAAGCTCGCCCAAGCCTTCCCGCCTCCACAAAAGCATCTTCACGCTGAAATGGTTTATAAGGTGAGATATATCTATCTCCGAAGTAGGAACGGACCTGTCCTGCTGTGCACAATCTGGAAGGCTCAGAAGGTTCTGATGCCCCTCCAGCATCAACTATGATGGAGGCGAACAGAGGAGTGAAGAGGGTTCTTTTGGTATGTGTTGAGAATGCCTGTAGGAGCCAGATGGCTGAGGGTTTCTTCAACGCCCTAGCCCAGGGAAAGGCTGCTGCAAAAAGCGCGGGGAATAAGCCCGCCCAAAGAGTCAATCCTTCCGCCGTCAAAGTGATGAAGGAAGTTGGGATAGACATTTCCGAACAGAAGCCCAAGATGATCACTGGGGAGATGGTTCTCGAAGCAGACAAGGTTGTCCTCATGGGCTGTGGAAGGGACGCCTGTCCAATTGTCCCTCGGGAGGTTGTGGACTGGCAGATTGAGGACCCTTTTGGAAAAGGGATAGAGAAGTTCCGAGAAGTCCGCGACACCATAAGGAGAAGGGTCAAGGACCTTCTAGCTGAACTTGAGGCAGAGAACAGTCGAAAGCGAGAATACTGATTGCCATAGCCCATCATCGCGTGTCACATAGCCTCCGGTCAGCGCGCCAGAGGCAAAGAAAACAGTTAATATAAGAAGGCATAGGCAATTCTTCCAGCGTGGGTGAGCCCCAGTTGTCTACGGGAGAGCTAGACCTGAAGGATAGGGTGCTTAGGATAATCAACCTTTTGGAGAAGGTTCATCCCGACGCGAAGATAGCTCTGAGATACGGCAACGCCTTGGAACTGTTCGTGGCAACAATGCTCTCGGCGCAGTGCACGGATGAAAAGGTTAACCAAGTGACTTTGAGCCTTTTCCAGAAGTACCGTACTCCGGAGGATTATGCCATGGCTGACTTGGAGACGCTCGAGAAAGCAATAAAGCCCACGGGCTTCTACCGGAATAAGGCCAAGAACCTGAAGAAGGCGTGCCAGATGCTCGTTGACGAATTTGGCTCAGAAGTCCCTAAGACGATGGAGGAGCTCACGAGACTTCCCGGAGTAGCTCGAAAGACAGCTAACATCGTCCTTTCGAACGCCTATGGGATCATTGAAGGCATAGCTGTTGACACCCACGTTAGAAGAGTGACATATAGACTGGGACTCACAAAGAACAAGAATCCAGCCAAGATAGAGAAGGACCTCATGGAGGTTGTTCCCAGAGAGAAATGGGCAAGGTTCACCGATCTCCTGATATTTCATGGAAGAAGAATCTGCACTGCGAAGAAGCCGAATTGCGGCCGGTGTATTCTGAACAAGATATGCCCCTCAGCTTTCACTTTCAGTTCCTAGCCTTGTACTAAACTTCCAAATAAGCGCCGCCGAACTCGGGACAAGCCATGCGTCTAGCAAACGTTATTAATGAACCTTCCTTATTGCTTGCAGGGAGTTCGGCTTGAGGGTGCCAGGCTTGTTCAAGCCAAATGTAGAAAAAATGGAAAAAAGGAAGGATGTTGATGGGCTAGTCAAAGCCCTAGGATACAACAACGTTGATGTTCAGAAGAGAGCAGCGGAGGCTCTTGGGAGACTAGGGGAACCCGCTATTGGCCCGCTTGCTCATGCTCTCGTGGATAAAGACAAACTCAGAGATGGAGGCTTTGACTTTCGGTATATGGCAGCCGAGGCTCTGGGGAACACAAGGCATGCGAAGGCGTTGGGACTTCTCACTCAGGCCCTGAGGGATGAAGATAATGAGGTTCGCAGGCACACAGCAATGGCCCTAGGCAGAATGGGTGATACGAGGGCGAAAGAGCCTCTTACTCAGGCCTTAGAGGATAGGAACTGCAAAGTTCGATGCGAAGCCGCAGAGGCTCTTGATGAACTCGGCTGGCAGCCCAGCGTTGAGGTGGAGAAAGCTCACTACATGATCGCAAAGGCGGCGTGGGGCGAGCTGATCATACTAGGAGAACCTGGGATTCAACCTTTGATTCAAGCGCTGAAGGACGAAGAAAGCTTCGTTCGCGAAGCCGCACAAGCGGCTTTGGAGGAGATCAAAGCTAACACAGCGCAGAGGACCAAGATGACAAAGAAACTCTTTTGCGTCGTCATCATCACTAGAGAACCTTTTGAAGGAAACGAGGCCAGTATCGTCAATTGCGTGGCAATGGCCTTTCCAGAAGAGCTGGAAAAGTTCGACCCGGCCGCTGGCACCTTCACCTTGCGCTCTAAAGGATTCAAGAGCATAGTCCTAGGAAAGGAATACATCAAGAAATTCGGACCCGAGTGGTGGTCTTGGATGGGAAGCGTTAGAAAAGGCGTCCACTATCTGCCGCGGAGATGCGACATGGGCGGGATTGCAGACAGTGAATGGGGCATGTTTGCCTTCACGTTTATGCTCGAAAGCATCAACCCCGAGTTTGGCACAAGCCTTGAATTCATCATAAAGTGGAGTGTTATCGATGGAAAATATCTGGTCATAGGAATCTACTCGGTGGTTCCCCAGTAGGACCAGACAACGTCTCGCTAAAATAGATACCACCTCAATGTCATGGGAGCGAATTCTTTCTGGCGGCAACCATTACTCCCAATTGGGAATGAGCGACTGCAGAAACGCGCTGGATCCTTGGGAATGGTCCTTCCGAACCAGTCAATATTCACAGGAGGTATGCCTCTGTTACGTACCTCCGCATCATTCGGTGGCTGTTGAAGTAGTAGGCGACTTTTCCGATGGAATTTTCCATCATGGCTATCCAAGCGTCTCGCATCCTATAGAATGTGGGAACGACCAAATATTCCAGTTTGTTGTACAAGTCTTGCAGTTCTTGGATCCTTTTTTCCCTTTCATCTATTAGTTGATCCGGCGAGGGACCTATCGACCAGCCAGTTACGCCGTCAATGCAGCCCTCGATCCACCAGCCGTCCAAGACGCTGAAGTTCACTACGCCATTGTGCGCCGCCTTCATTCCGCTTGTTCCAGAAGCTTCCAATGGTGGCAAGGGTGTGTTGAGCCAAACGTCAACCCCCGAGGTCATCTTGGCTGCCATATCAATGTCGTAGTTTTCCAAATAGGCTATCTTGATCTCATCCGTTAGCAGAGCCTTCTTCTTGTAGATCTCCCTTATTAGCGCCTTGCCAGACTCGTCCCGTGGATGTGCTTTGCCTGCCAGTATCAGCTGCAGTCTTCCCTTCTTGTTTATGTCTATCAGCCTTTGGGTGTCTGTGAGAATCAAGGCAACCCTTTTGTAGGCTGTCGCTCTCCTTGCGAGACCTATCGTCAGCGTGGATAGGTCCATCTTCACTCCTGTCTTCTCGTTGACGAAGTCGATCAAATCCTTCTTGGCCTTTAGGTGAGCACCCCAAATCTTGTCATCGGGTATCTCCTCTGCTCTTACGAGGAGCTCCGGCTCGTTCGCCCAGCCAGGAATGTACTCGTCGAAAAGCTCTCTGAAATACTGGCAGGTCCAGGTGTAGGAGTGGACACCGTTGGTTATAGCCCAGATATGGTGCCGCGGGAAAAGCTTCCTCGAAAACTCCATGTGAGCCTTAGTTACCCCGTTAACGTATTTGCTGAGGTTCAAAGCCAACAGGGTCATGTTTAGTTCGTCCTTTCCGCCCTGTTCCTTCAGGACTCCTATGGGAAACTCGTCCCCAAGCAGTTCTTCAACCAGATCATAAGGGAACTTGTCGAATGCTGCCTCGACCGGCGTGTGAGTGGTGAAGATGCAGAGGTTCCTCACCTTTTCAGGGTTCATACCGTTTTTGTTTAGCAGTTCAAGAGTGAGAAGACTGGAATGGCCTTCGTTCATGTGGTACCTTCGAAGGTTGAACTTCAACGTTTCAAGCATCCTTACGCCGCCGATGCCAAGTACGATCTCTTGCTTCAACCTGTACCGTTCGTCCCCCCCGTAGAGGAAGTCGGTGATCTCTCTGTCTTCAGGCAGGTTTCCCTCAACGTCAGTATCAAGAAAGATTATGGAGACCACTCCGCCGGTGAGACTCTGGTGTTCATAGTGCCAAGCCTGGACCTTCACCCCTCTACCTCCTATGTGGACTTTTACTTCTGTTGGCATTAGGTCCATGAACTTTGAGGGGTCCCATTCGTCGGGATACTCTACCTGTTCCCCGGCCTCGGTTATCCTCTGTCTCAGATACCCCTTTCTGCTCACAAGGGTGACGGCGACCAACGGGATTTTCAGATCGGCACTCGACCGAATGGTGTCCCCAGCTAGGACCCCTAAGCCGCCGCTATAGGTCGGAATTTCGCTTCTAATGCCCACTTCCATAGAAAAGTATGCTATGTTTGCGCGTTCGAGAAAGCTCTGCATGCAGTGTTCGCTGCAGAAATAGTATAATCTGCCCCTGACCTCGGCCTTGAACTCGGTTTCCTCAGGGTCTACGGGTACGCCGCATGCAGGGTCTTTCGCAATCATATGGACAGACTCCCAGTCTAGAGCAGAGACTTTATGAAGCCTCCGTCAACCTGGATCACTGCTCCGGTTATGTAGCTCGCTTTCTCGGATGCTAGGAATACCACCAGGTTCGCAATCTCTTCCGGTTGAGCGAGACGTTTCAGGGGCACGCTGTCCGCCCATTCTCCAATCACTGCTTGATAAGCTTTTCTGCTCGTTTCTGCCGTCGACCTTGCCAGCTGCTCAAGCCTTCCAGTCAACGTCCACCCAGGACATACAGCGTTGACGAGAATCCCATGCTCCGCCAACTCGTTGGACAAGGTCTTAGTGAGCCCCAGAACTCCCGCCCTGACAGCGTTGGAGAGGACCAGTCTTTCCACAGGTTGCTTCGCAGCGAAGGATGCCATATTGATTATCCTCCCCCATTTGTGCTCCTTCATATATGGTAAAGCTTCTCTGCAACAGACTATGACGCTCATCAAAAGGGAGCTAACAGCTTCGCGCCAGGCTTCGTCGGAGGTTTCTAGGAAGAACGAAGCAGGAGGGCCTCCAGTGTTGTTGACTAGTATGTCGATTCTGCCAAACTTCTCGATGGTTCTGTCTACTAGAGATTTGATGTCCTCGGCTTTCCTGAGGTCTGCTCCTATAGGTAGCACATCGGTTCCTGCCTGAGAGGCGATCTCCTTTGCAGCGGCTGCTAGCCTTTCTTCGTCCCTGGCACAGATGGTTACCCTGGCGCCTTCTCTAGCCAAACCTTGGGCGATGGCTTTCCCTATTCCTTGGCTAGAACCAGTTACTATGGCCACGCGTCCGTTGAGTCCTAGGTCCAAACCAATCCTCGCCGATAACTAGACCTTGTTTGACTATTAATTTTTTGTGAACAAGACGACTCATATCAACAGTCTTCTAGCACCGGGTCTGAGAGGAAAGGAGTTCACGGACGATTCGGGGGGTCGCTTCAAGAAGATGCTGCTGTTTTGCATCGGTATAGGAGAGACCGGCAAGCTGTGACCTTTTCACTTATTCTACTGCTGGAAATTCTCGGAGATTCTCGTTTCTTCTTCTTGGTAGGTTCGAAGGCGGTTCATCAGCTCGCGGAAATCAACCTGATGAGCGTCGAATTCGGGGCCGTCTACACAGGCAAACTTCGTCGCTCCACCGATAGTGACCCTGCAGCCCCCGCACATGCCTGTCCCGTCCACCATTATAGGATTAAGGCTGACAACAGTCTTGATCCCGTACGGGCGGGTTACTTCGGCTACCGCCTTCATCATGGGAACTGGACCGGCGGCCATCACAAGATCGAATCTTCTGCCCTGTTCGAGGAGGCTGTGCAGGACATCCGAGGTGAACCCTTTAACCCCCTTCGACCCGTCATCAGTCGAGATGTGGACTTCGTCGCTTAGGCTGCGCAATCCCTCTTCCAGAAGGAGAAGATCTGTGGTTCTGGCGCCAAGAATCGTAATGACGCGGTTTCCAGCCTCCTTTAAGGCTCGAACCCAAGCGTATATCAGCGCGGTTCCAACGCCGCCGCCGATCACTGCCACCTCGCCGTATTTTTGTATCTCCGTGGGATTGCCGAGGGGGCCGACAATGTCTTCTATGTAATCGGCTACTTCGAGCGTCCCGAGTTTCCTCGTTGAAAAGCCCACTTCCTGAAAGATTAGGCTGACCGTCCCTTCACTTGCATTCCAGTCGACAAGCGTTAAGGGAAGCCTTTCTCCTTGCTCATCAACCCTGAGAATGACGAATTGACCCGGATGAGCCTTCCTCGCGATGAGAGGCGCTGAGACCACGAAAAGTTTTACTCCGGGCGCCAACTCTTCCTTGAGCAGAATCTTGAACCTGCGCGCCATGAAAGAGCCTCTTGGTCCGCACCCCTGGGTTGTCTCTAATGGAAGAGCAAAAACATATAAACCTTGCGACAGAGGTCAGTAGTTGACTCGTCATTTGTAGGCTACTAACTATGGGAATGTTTATATCATCTGCAGAAACTAAGTGCCACTAACGGTTCAGTATAGGTTCACGAAGCCTTCAGGAGGCTGTTTATGCAGGAAGACGAAGAGCTTGAAAAGATGAGGCGTAGAAAGCTGGAGGATGCGATGAAGAATGTTAGAAGACAATCGGGTCCTCCAGTCGCAGCCACTCCCGTTGAAGTGACCGACTTGAACTTCAACGAAACAATCAAGAAAGACGGCTTAGTCGTGGTCGACTGTTGGGCCGCGTGGTGTGCCCCGTGCCGCATGATAGGACCTATCATAGAAGAGCTTGCAAAGGATTACGTAGGCAAGGTCCTCTTCGGGAAACTGAACGTTGACGAGAATCGAACGGTTCCGTTCGAACTCCAGATAATGAGCATCCCGACGATTCTGGTCTTCAAAAACGGCAAGCTCGTGGACCGGATCGTAGGCGCCATGCCTAGGAGATCCCTAGAGGAGAGGATAACTCGACATCTCTGACGGCATCCCGTCTTCCAAGCTTTGTGGATGCCCACAGAAAAGGCATTCAGATAAGACCACGGCTCCCCAGTGCCTTGGCAATCTCGTTGACCACGAAACCGATCTCTTCCGGAGCTAGTTCCCGCGGTCTTCTGCAATTAAAGGGCAGGGAAACCGCTATTTGATCAGCGTCTCTCTTTGCGATATTGAGCTCTCGAAGGAAGGGCATAACCGCGTTTCTTAGCTTCCTGTTTTTTTGAGTGAAGATCGCTCTGACGAAGTCAAAGAACATTCTCTCATCTTCTACAAAGAAAGGAGGCTGCCGCGGCTTCAAACGTACTATCGTGGAATCCACCCTTGGCGGCGGCTGGAATAATTCTCGAGGAATAGGACCCAAGAGTTCCACACCGGCCCGAAAGTAGGTAGTGACAGTCAGTCTTCCATAATTCTCTGAGCCGACGGGTGCCGCCAAACGTTCGGCAAACTCCTCTTGGAAGGCAAGGATTGCCTGCTCAAAGCTCTTCTCGAGAAGCCAGAACTGGAGAGGAGAAGACAACGAGTACGGCGGAGTCGAGACAACCTTGTTGAAAGGCGGGACTGCCAGGGACATGATGTCGCCCTGCAGAATGGTTACGTTTCGGTAGCTGCTCAGCCGGTTCTTCAGGATTCCCACTAGCTTAGGGTCGATCTCTACAGCTATCACCTGGCTGGCCTTTTGCGCGAGCCGTTCTGTAAGGAAACCTAGGCCGGCACCCACCTCTAGTATTACGTCTTCCCCGCCGAGAAGGGCGTAGGAAACCATCTTGCCCAGAGTCTCCTCGTCTACGAGAAAATTCTGCCCTAAGCGTTTCTTTGGAACAATCCCGTAGGCTCGAAGAATCCGCTTCGTTTCCCCTGAAAGGTTCATGTTTGTCCCGGCTGAAGGACGACTCCCATAAGCCTTGAGGCGCTATTTTCTGTTTATACCATGTGACCGTGGGATGAAGGGAGCGTGAAGGACTATGTTGTTCCTCTATGAGGCTCGGGTGAATAGTCGATACTTGCTTTCACTGGAAAGCTCTTCAATGACTCTCTTCGTGATCAGCTTCGCCGGACTTGGTATGTTGACTCGGCTTTGCAGGTCTTCGAAGCTCTCGAAAGGTCTCCTCTCCCGTCCATCAATAATGCTCCACATGTATTTCTTCCCGATTCCGGGGATTAGCTCCAAGGCGTGCATTCTCGGGGTTATCGGCTGAGCAGAATTAAAGAAGTCCACAAACATTTTCTCCCTGTTCAACACGATGTTTTCGATTGCGCTCTCAAGCTCGATCCTCGCGTTCGCCGTCAACTCGTCGTAGCTAATTCTTCCTAGTATGTAGGTGATCTCGTCGCGCGAATCTTTCCCCACATGGACTCTGTCTAGAGGTTTCAGCACAACTCCTGTTTTCACATTCGCCTCGAGCAAAGTGAAGTAGCTTTCTCCGACCAGTTGGACCACCGCTTCGGCTCGGAACTTCGACCTCGTTCCAGGCTTGCCGAAAGGCAGATAGTCCAGAATGTAGGCATTTTCCTCGTAGAGCTGCCGAGATTCTCTGTCTTTCCGTTCAGTCAAATCTTCCCTTTTCCCCTTTCGTTTCTAGTGTCGTCCGACGAAAACTTAGAAGAAGGAGAACTGAGTCACATCATCCTCGTCTTGCTTATATGGCGCCTAGGCAAACCTGCCGCATTAAGTAAAAAGGGAGACTCTCCAGTAAATAACCTCTGAAAGGAAACACAGCTGAGAACACATTTCATCTTCATTCCCCGCTTGTACCAAACAACTATAAGAT
>Ga0129298_10000144_pt1 | contig 24598 bp, 17 predicted proteins | sample I19B2metaG_FD_94707 | JGI IMG/M metagenome (GOLD analysis project Ga0129298, IMG submission 94707) | Lake sediment bacterial and archeal communities from Gulf of Boni, Indonesia to study Microbial Dark Matter (Phase II) - ​I19B2 metaG | ecosystem: Environmental > Aquatic > Freshwater > Lake >... | reverse complement strand
TCCTTACTATGGTCCCTTCCTCATTGTTCGGAATTCCCGGACTTCCAATGCCTATATAACTTACATCTTTTATATCAAGACCCGATTCTTTGATAATTTTCAAGGTAAGCATGGCCATATCCTTTATAATCTCACCATATGGCCTTTCACTCAAAGTCGGAACACTGCCCTTCCGGACTATTGCGCCATTATCATCGACGAGACCAACTGCAATGTTTGTACCCCCAAGGTCAATACCAATATAAAACATAAGACACCTCCAAATAATGTTATTTCTAGGCAGATATAAATCAATGTAATTGATTACATTATAAGTCATGCCTTCGTTTTTTACAACACAATATTGTTAATATCTGCTAAATGATTTATGAATAATCTCAGATGATTTCTAAGTTCACAAACCGTAAAACGCTTAAATCTGTGATTAGAAATCGGCTTCCTTAACTTGGGTATAAATTGCAAGCTATGTAACCCGTTACATGAATATGGGGAGACAGTTCTCGAAATCATTAATGTATCAAGTTATGCAAAACCTGCGTATTTAAGTTTATACGCAGGTTTTAGCAAATTAGGCTCAATTTTTAAGAATCGTCCTTCTATTCCAATCTCCCGATATCCCTGTCCATCTTTTCAATATCGGAACCCTCCAGCACCACATCCCCTGCTTTCGCATTTTCAATGACATGATGCGCCTTCCTGCCGCCGCAAAGCGCATTCACCCTTTCCGACTGCGCTATGGTCCATGCTATCACCAGCTGGGAAATCTCACAGCGGTACTTTTCGCAAAGCCCCTTCCAGCCATTCAGCATTGTAATGACTTTTATCCGGTTTTCCGGCAGATACCAGGAGGTCCTGTTTCTGACATTCCATTCTTCCAGAACAGAATCCATGGTTATTTTCCCCGTTAGCAAGCCCTGTTCGAGTGGCATGTAAGCCTGAAGAGTAATACCGTGCTTTTCACAAAGGGGAAGGAGATCCCTTTCAACCACCACTTTATTCAGCATGGAATATCTTTGCTGGATAAGGTCAACCCGGCCGTACTTCAAATATTCTTCCACATGCTCAGGCGTCACATTTGAGATGCCGATAGCCCTTATCTTGCCCTCTTTTTTCAGTTCCAGAAGGGCTTCCATGGTTTCGCTGACAGGCACAAGAAAAGGTTCTACCGATTGCCAGTGTGTAATGAAAATATCGATATAGTCAGTATCAAGATTTTTAAGACTTTCCTCCGCTCCCTTCTTTATTGCTCTCCTGGACAGATTGCGGTAGACTTTACGGCCGTCTCGTTCAAGAAGCAGAGACCCTTCGTCGGTATCCCAGCAAAGACCGCATTTTGTAGAAAGCAAAATCTCCTGGCGTCTACCCTTGATCGCCTTGCCAACCAACCGCTCACTGTGGCCAAACCCATAAGAGGGTGCAGTATCGATCAGGTTGATACTGCTGTCGATACCTGCCTTGATGGCCTCTATTGCCATCTCATCATTTTTTCCTCCCCAGGCAGCATCTCCTCCTGCCGCCCATGTGCCCAGGGAAACTGCAGAAGCTTTCATTCCGGACTTTCCAATCTCTCTGTAAATCATTCAGTTATCCTCCGATACATATATGTGGAACTCTCCATATTTTATATGATACGACACTATTATTCCATTATATACTTACTGCTTCCAATTTAAAAGTAGTTACCTCAGTGATGAAGTTTACACTTATAGAATTGATGCTGTTGATGCCTTGGGAAACAAGGCTACACAGGTTGCCGGAGCAATTACTGCAGATGCCACTCCTCCCAGTATAAGCAACGTGATTGTAGACCAGTCGATCTTTGACCCGGGAATGTGAAATATGAACTATGCAAAGGTTAAAAGGAGGGGATTACCCTCCTTTTGGTATATAGACACTAATCTGTACAGCATTTGTTTTCAACAATTTTGACGACATGATAAGGAGCTAAAAACCGAGGATGATATAAGCCGGGGTATATGCTTACGTTATTATTTTCATCAACACCGGAGAAGTATATCATCACATCCCATTCCAAAGTCAAATATTCTCCGCTGATAACCCCCGTATACCCTGCATCTGACCTTTTCATCTCCACAACCTTAAACTTGCCTTCCAGCTGGTTCATATGACGATAATGCATCTTTAATCCGCCAAGATGCCGCATGGATTCTCCTATCCTTGTGTTAATGACGAGGTCTTTCCCGGCGGTCCAGCATTCCGGAACATCGGTTACATAGTATGGGAGGCTGCCGGCAAGCACTTCACAGCCTGATTGTTTCAAAGGCATTTCTTTTTCGTCTGTTTGTACAGTCATCCGTTTTTCTTTTAATAAGGATTCCAGTCTATCAACGTCTTTCTCAAGCTCCTCCAATCTATCCTTCCAGTGCCTGCTCCTGCCAACTCCCGCCACCCCGAATTCGAGGTTGAAATGATAGGCATTACCCCGTTCGCAAAGAGATTCCCAACATTTCTTTGAGGCAACTGCAAACCTGCAGGACTTTTCGAGATGTCCGGCAATGTTTGTATTATGGTAGAAAGACAGTTCTAAAGCAGCCGTAATCTTATTGGCATGATATTCAGCCAAATCTGCAAGCATAAGAAAATCATTCCTTGTTGCCTTAAACTCCTTGTTGTCCTTCAGCGTTTCACAGGTTTCCGCTTTTTCAACTGCGGAGCGGATGTCTTCAATGAATATGGAAAGCCAGTATCTCACCTGCAGCGGAGTATACCTGCAAGAAACATTGCCTTTCAAGACATCCCCTGCATACTCGCTTATACCATAGAATAGCCCTGAATCGCTGGGTTCCGAATCCTGGTATGTGATATTATACCTCGGATTGAAATTATGCTCTTTGAAAAGAGCCGCTCCTGTGCATAACTCCGGCCAATAGGTCAGAGAAGGATGTACAGGCATATGAAATGCTGTGATCAGTGGAAGGATCTTGCTGGCAGACCTGTATGCCTGCTCCATGTATGCAGCCGCTTCACCAAAGTGAGTTTCAAATTCCCTTATCCATACATCCTCCGGTGTTTTTGAAGAATAGCTGATACGTCCAAAGAACATGTAGTAGGCCCAATAACGTTCATCCTCCCATTGATAGTGTCTGAAATCGACATTGTCAAACAGAGGCCATGCCTCTCCTTCTATAGTAGCCTGCCCACCTTTCAAACTAAGCGGTGCAGTAATTTCAAAGCCTTTGGCACCTCCATACCGGCAGCTGTATGAGAAACGTCTTACATAATCAGGGTCGCCCCAGAGAAACAAGGTATTGGAGCCATAATTCCACAGTCGGTATATCATGTCAAAAAAGCGCGGTTTCCTTAATAAATCTGCATAGCTGTATCGGCGGCTGTGATTAAGATTGCCAAGCTGAGTAAGCTCCTCTTCCCTCATTTTCGAAAGATGATAGGGCAGTGCAATGTGTTCACACCAGTGCTTGGTAGGAACAGTCAGTTCAAGTCCCTTTTCAAGGGCAAACTGTATCATTCCGTCAGTAAGCCCCTTAGCCCTTAAATCCAGCTTAACTTTATGGTCTACCTCTGAAACGGCTGTAATCATCTTCTTCCAGAAGGCTTCATTGGTGTTTTGATCTCCCACTCCGGCCTCATGATTGACACGCAGCTGCAGCACCTCAATCTCCGGACACTTGTTGAGCAGCACCTTCAACCCTGTGGCACAATAATCCCCCAGGTCATCCTCATTCTTTGCCAATCCTTCCACCATCAGCTTCTGGTTGTTGTTCCAGGGTGTCTGCTGCCAGGTAGCCACATTGTATTCCAGCCCGTATTTCCTGCATAACTGCCCTATCCTTCTAAGCTGGCTTAAATTCCTTTCCCTTACGCTGTCGCTTAAATCCTTCACACGCACATTCGGATATCCCGGCACTTCAACCAGGAAAGGATAGGGAGGAGCCATATAAGGAGTATCAAATCCCAGAATCAGTACAAAGCGATTGAATCTGTACCCTGCAAGCCTCTTGAAGTAATAGTTCCAGAATTCTTCCGAATAGTACCAATCATCATCACGGTGGCTCATAACAAAACGGCTGACGCTTCTAACTTTGTTATCCGGGAGCTCAATAACGTTATTCACATTTATTAACCCTTGAATTCCATATGACGAAACTCTGCCTGCCACCTCCAGGAGAGCGTACATAAGCCCCACATCATCTGTTCCTGCTATAACGAGAGTTTCTCCATCACCATTACTGCACCATTGCAGCAGGACACCCTCGGGTTCATTTACATACTCTACACCGTTCCATTCCAGAAGTCTCCGTATCAGGCTGCTATCTGTTTTACCGATCAAAACACACTTTTTGTCATTCACTTCAGTCCAGTAATTAATAAGTTTTATATTACAGCCCTTATCCTGTAATGATTTGAAAAATGCCTCTCTACCATAAACTGAAGGTCCTTTACCTTCACATTGATTTATAACAGCAATTTCTCTTTCATTCAACATCTTTATCTTTCACCCCTTTTATGCATATAAATTCTCTAATCCGAATCTGGCGTGCTACTCTTTTGAAACAAAGCTTTGACACTATCATGCACTTTTCAATCTGTTCCCCTGGTCTTTCCATGGATTATTTCTCCAGGTATACCCCATCCTTAATCAAAGTTTCCTGAAGGGTTTTTACATTGAGCTTTCCGGGAGAAATATCAAGCTTGGAGCACAACGCCGCAGCTGTACCAACTGCCTGACCCTGGGCCATGCATGATACAACATTTCTTGTGGACATATGGGCAGTCCAGTCGGAAGTAATCATCCTGCCTGCAACCAGCAGGTTCTCAATCTTTTTGGGAAGAAGCGCCCTGTAGGGTATTCCATAGTAACCTCCCTTATTGACATTACGTCTGGGCCCCATGTCATGAAAGCCGTAAAGGGCAATTTCATCCTCAAATCTACTGCCGTTTTCCACATCGTTTGCAGTAATATCATATTCACAGTCTATGACCCTGGTACGTCTTATCCCTATCTGGTTGCCGGTCCAGCTTACATATGCATCCTGAAAGCCCGGGATATGAGTCTTTATAAACTCTACAATCTGGCTCAACTGGTGCCTTACCTGAACCTCCGCCCTTGTCATTTCCTCAGCCGTCAACTCCGCCAATGGTGAAACAGCTACGCTGTTTATATAGGTCAAATCACCCCTGTGCAGTGAATATGTCATCAAGGCACGCATCATGCCTATCTTTTGCATATAGCCTTTGAACTTATCGATATTTTCTATTTGCCCGACAAACCTTGCAATATTGTCCTTTACAGACCCTTTGTCTGCGTATGCCAGCTGCGTCAGCGCACCATTCTCTTCAAAGAAAGCTGCAGCTTTTTCTATATTGACATTGGCCATACTAAATGACAGTCCGACATTATAAGGCTGCAGTTCTCCGATACATTCAGCTCCGGCCCTGAATGCGACATCCCCGTCACCAGTCGTGTCAATGACCGTTTTAGCGAGAATTGCCTCCCTGCCTGATTTGCTCTCTATGATTATACCCTTCACCGTATCGCCTTCAGTGATTGTGTCCACCATCAGAGTATGCAGCAGCAGTTTTACACCTGATTCCTCCATCATTTTGACTATAACTGCTTTAAACACTTCATGGTCTATGGGCGTTATTACGGTGTCATATCCGTAACCCCTTACCTGCTCAATATTCCCGAGGCATCCGCCCGCTTCAATCATGCGGTCCACTATTTCAGAAGGTATGCCCTTGACCAGCTGTTTTCTTTCCACACCGGGAAACGGCTTATACACGTTAAAGTAGCTGTGCAGTGAACATGCTCCGTTTATCATGGTCCCTCCAAGAAAACCATATCGTTCCACCAGAATAGTATTGGCTCCATTCCTCGCTGCGGCAATCGCAGCAACAACACCGGCAGTACCTCCTCCTGCCACCAGTACGTCGTACTCGCCTTTGACTTTTAGAGCTCTTTCCCTTTCCATGAATGTATTTTCACTCATTGCAATGACCTCCATTGTTTAAATATCTTTTTTACAAGTCCTTGAACGCTCACTTTCAATCAGTTAGGCCGGATTAGCATATTATTCCTTAAGGCCCGAGGTTGCAATACCCTGCACGAATTGCTTCTGAAACGCAAAGAACACAATAAAAATGGGCATCAGTGAACACACCGATGCCGCCATAGTCGCGGCATAGCTGGTTGCATTTTCATCCTTCAAGTAGGTGAGTCCGAGCGGAATGGTTGCCAGCTTCTTGTCGCGCAGATATACCAGCGGTGCCTCATATTGGTTCCAAAGCGAAACAAACTGGAAGATAATCAGCGCACTTATAGCCGCTGTGGACAGCGGGATGACAATGCGGGTGAGGATCATGAAATGGTTCGCCCCATCCATCCTGGCCGAATCACTTAACTCATCGGGGATGGTACTGAAATACTGCTTGAGCATGAAGGTGCCGAATGCGGTAAACATGCCTGGCAGAATCAATGCCCAGTGGGTGTTGTAAATTCCCATCTCCCTGAACATGACAAAACGCGGAATCAGCATCATCTGTGCGGGAAAAATCAGCGTGGAAATATAAATGAGAAATGCTACATCCCGCCCCTTGAACTTGATTTTCGCAAAGGCATAACCGGCAAGCGCACTTGTAAAAACCTCACCTATCAAACCCAAAGTGGTAACCTTGGCCGAATTCATAAAGAAGATGGTGAACGGAAAATTTCTTGAAACCCATACCTTGACATAGTTGGCAAAGGTAAATGTTTTCGGAATCCATCTTATCGGAAACTCGAAAACCTCGTTATCCGGCTTGAAAGAAGCGGAAAGCATCCACACGAACGGCAGAATCATGGTAATAGAAAGAGCAGCCATAAAAATCGTCAGCAGGATTTTTACCAAATTTTTTTTATAGCTGTTGCCCATTGATTTCACTCCCTCCTATATCAATTGTTTCGTTTGGCAATAAGCATTCTTACTGTTGCAAAGGTAAAGACCATTAGGAACAGGACCCATGACATGCTGCTGGCATACCCGATATTGTTATACTTGAATGCAGTTGTATATATGTAATATACAATAACCGATGAGGAATTGCCCGGGCCTCCTTCAGTCATGACCTGGACCGGAGTGAACACTTGGAAGGATCCTATAAAGGAAATCATAGTCAGGAAGAACAATGTACTGGAGAGTGATGGAATGGTGATCCTGAAGAATTTCTGCCTTGCATTTGCACCGTCGATTTCGGCTGCTTCGTAAAGAGAGGCCGGTATGCCCTGCAATCCCGCCAGTACAATTATGATATTATATCCCAGCACCTGCCAGATACCGAGCATCATGATGGTAAGCAGCGAAGTACTTGAGCCGTTGAGCCATTTTGGCGGATTGGCTATACCTATTGACCGCAGCAGCTCATTTATCGGGCCATATGACGGCAGAAACAGGACCATCCACACAACCGATATGGCAACCATTGACGATATGTTCGGCAGATAGAATATCAGGCGGAGAATCCCCTTTCCATACACGTGACTATTAAGGAATACACCAAAAATCAAGGCAAGAAAGATGGCGAACGGAACCGTTCCAAATGCATAGATGATGGTATTTTTCATAGAGATAAGAAACACCGGATCGGTAAACAGCTTTTTATAGTTCGCAAGTCCCACAAGCTTAATTCCGGACCAGCCGGAAACAAAGTTCCATTCGCAAAAGCTCAGGACCAGCGCAATCAGAATCGGTATCAGCTTGAACGCGATATAACCGGCAAAATTCAATGAAAGGAAAGCCCAACCGATAATATTCTCCCTGGATTCGAGACTCAACCCTTTACCTTTGGGTTGTTTTTTTACCACTGGGGTCATAAGTGTAGTAGAAATACCAATCACTTCCTTCACGGATTATTTGGTTTACAACAGCAATAACGGCCATTTGCTGACAGTTATTGCTGTTAAAATCAAACGGGTATACCCGGGTTATTTCACTTTTTCAGCATTTTAGCGACAGCAGCATCTCCCTTGGTCTTGAAATCCTTGATACAATCGTCGACAGACATTTCGCCGTTGAATACCCTTGATATGTTGGCTTTAATAAGCTCATTGATCTCGGCCTGACCCTGGACAATGGTATTGTCCTCGCTTACCAGATCTCTGTCCACGGCCATGACCTTAAGGCTCATATCTATATCAAGTCCGGGATGCTTAAAGATAATCTTGTTGAACGCAAGTTCCTGTTCCTTGTTTGCAAAGCTGTAACCGGGGTGCATTGCCTTAGGTCCCGCAAAGAGATCCGCACGGTCGATACCTACGTATTTCATCAGGGTCCAGGCACCTTCTTTGTTTTTCGTATTTGCAGGGATGCTCATAGTGGATGTGTAGAGGGTAGTAACAGGCTTGCTTCTTCCAGCAGGGGAAGGCATGTTGGTCAGGCCGATATCGGTGCCCTCGGGAATTTTGCCGTATCCCTCATCCAAATAGAGACAGCCGTAAACCGGTACAATGAACATAGCATATTTGCCCTGGTAAAGGCCAATCATGCCATTAGTGTCGTTATTATATTTCAAAGCTTTGTACTCATCCAGCGGAACGACGGACTTGTCGACCCTGGCAAGATCATACCAGTACTGGAGGCTCTCTTTTATAGCAGGATTTTCAAACTTGGTCGCGGTGAAATCCTTGTTGTAAAACCAGAATTCGCCAAGCTTCTGCATGGCAATCTCACGCCAGTACTCATTCTCGAAGTCTGCCATAGCGCCATAAACCTTATTGGCGCCGCTGCCCGAGGTCAACTTCCTGGCGGTCTCTCTGAAGTCCTCCCAGGTCCAGTTGGGATCAGGATATTTTACTCCCGCTTTATCGAACATTTTCTTGTTGAAGTAAACCATCTGGATGTTTCTGCAGTAAGGAATCGAATAGTATTTGCCGTTGATGTTCTGGGTGGCTTCAATCCCATTGCCGAACACCTTGGCATAGGTGGTGCCCATCTTGTCAAAAAACTCATTGAGCGGCAGATAATTGCCGCTATCCGCACGGGTTCTCAGGTCAAAGGCATTTGCCTGGGTCATGACATCGATCTGCTCTCCGGAGGCAAGAGCTGTGTTGATGGTCATTGTAGCTGCATCATTCAACTTCTTGTAAACCAGCTTGTATTTTCCTTCATAATCTTTGTTAAACTGATTGATAAGTTCGGTCATGTTATTCTCAAGTGTCCATGCGTAAAAATATAGATTAGTGGGCTGTTTGGAAGAAGAATCCGGTTTGCCTGATTGGCTGCCGGCTCCCGAAGGCGGGTTCGAGGATGATGCAGGAGCGTTGGGAGCATTGGATGTACAGCCTGTCAGAATGCTCAGGGTCAGCAGAACCACACAGAGTAAAGAAATACTTTTTTTCATGTTTTTCCACCTCACATAATTAAAATGCTTTTTGATATAATACAGCCAATTTTTTGAATCACTGGCAGTAGTAGCATACCGCATTTTTCAAATGCTATCTTGCAATATTGGATAATCTTAGCTGAGAGCATAATTTTTTCTAGAAATAAATTATGTGAAATGGTACTACATATTTTACGATTTATATCTTTTGTTAAGGAAGCTGATTTCTAATCGCGAATTGAAACATTTCACGATTAAGAAGACCGAACTAAAAATATAGTAAAACTTAATTTAATATCAATAAATTTCACTATGTAAAATATTATTTTAATAATTAAATTTTATCACGATAAGTGAAGGGTGTCAATTACATATTTGCCTAAATTTAGGATATAAAAATAAATCTTACACAATTATCGGAAAATCACCATAGGTTTACATTAGAAAAACAGTTTTCAAAAGTGAAGGCCACAACTCGTTCAAAACCTCTATAATCAGGTTATGCAAGTGTTTGAGATGAATTTAATGTTTGCATAGTTTACAATTTATATCTAAATTATGGAAGCTGATTTCTAACCGCGAATTGAAGCATTTCACGATTAGAAATCAGCTAAGATTAATCATAAATCATATAGTTTTTGGGAACTGTCCCTGCAACTCTAACTAATACAAAACAGTCTTCTGTTCTTTTGCAGATTCATATGCGCACTCTATCAGACGGGTAATGGTAATAGCAGTATCAATGCTAAAGTCTGCCAGACTCTGAATCATATCCGATGATACCAGTTTCACAAACTGGGCGCTCGGAATTTCGTCATACGCAGGAAAGTTTTCACCAGGAACCGGTATTAGGTTTTCGTGCCCCTGTACATTTTTTGATTGCAACAATACTCTGAAATTTGACTCATTCGAACCGGAAATCACTAAAATACCCTCTGTGCCAACAATCTCCAGCATATTATCCATACGATAGGATACAAAAGAGGTGTGGGAAGTGCCTATGGCCCCGCCTTCAAATTCAATCACGGTAGTGGAATTTTCATCGTTGCCGGTGCCGTACAATTCATTCATAAGGCAGGTAACCTTTTTGGGTTTTCCACAAAAGCAAGGCAGAAGATACAATCCATGGCAGCCCAAATCCAAAGTAACTCCCCCGCCGGTCTCTGCAGCATCAAACCAGTATGCCGGAAGCATGTTTTTATCCAGTGCTGCCTGATGGGCACGTCTGAAGTAAGCTGAAGTCACTCTGCCCAGTTTTCCTTCATCCACAAGCTGTTTTGCATAGCGGTATACACCTATGATTTTGGATTCCAAGGATACTACGAATTTTACCTGATTTTCCTCGACGGCCTTTTTTATTTCCAGACAGTCATTTACGGTAAGCGCCAGCGGTTTATCCGAGAAAATATGTTTTTTAGCGTTGGCAGCTTTTATAATGACCTCCCTATGCTTAGTGGTGGCACACTCCACCATGACTGCATCCACATCTTTACTTTTCAGCACCTTGTCCAGATCCTTTTCAAAAGGAACCCCAAATTCCTTGGCAAAGGCGTTTCCCCTTGCTTCATCATCATCCCATACGACTTTCAACTCTGCCATTCCTGTTTCCAATGCTGTCTTTACAAACTTTTTCGTATGAACATGCCATGCACTGAGCAATGCTAAATTTACCATTTTTCAATCCTCCTTTTTTGATTTATATTTGGAGACAGTTCTCAAAATAATGAAGGTATAAAGTATCACAAAATTCCCTCAATAAAAGTTTTACACGCGTTTTAGTCAAATTCAATAAACCAGCCGTTTGAATTGCAGCATTTGATATATCCTCCGTGGACCGTTTTCTACCGCTGTTTTATAACCTTGAATTATTCCTAAATTTGCTACTTTTTTTAAAACTCCTTCTTATACCTGTAATTTTCACAACATCGGACATTGCTATTAGTCCCCTCATCTCTTTCCCAAATTATCACAGCATTCAAAATAGTAATCAATGTGTTCTATCGGGATTCCATTCGGTATATGATTGCCCACATTAAAGAAATATCCGGGACAGCTCCTTCCTATGTCCGCACACCTTTTAACCTCATTATAAATATCTTCCCTGGTCCCGAATTGAAGTATCCTGCAGTCCATATTTCCTATTGCCACTTTGTTTCTGCCGTATTTGTGCAAAAAATACTCCATTGACGTCGTAGGCTCCATTACCAGTCCGTCTGCACCTGCCTCGACAATGTCATCTATGAATTTTGTGTAATTCCCGTCGGATGTATATATGATCTTTATTCCCGCTTCCTTCAACGGCTCCCACAGGCGTTTATACCTGGGAAAAATGTATTTTCTGTACCAGTCCGGGTGCAGCACCGGCCCTGAAGTCCAACAGATATCATCATGCATATTGTAGACCTTTATCCCTGCTTCTATCCATGCTCCCACCTCTGCCCTTGTTATAAGGTAAAAGCCTTCAAGGACCCTATCGAACCTTTCATAGTCATACGCTATTGACGACAACAGCATTTCCCACCCGAATGTCCTTATGCATGCGCTGAATATCGAGTTGTACCTGCCCCCGGGGAACACCGCATGCAGGTATAACCCTTCCTGCCCTCTTCGGTAATGCTTCCTGAAAGCATCGGCAATTACCTGCTTTTCAGGTATACCATACTCTTCCACAGGATCAAAACTCAATACTTCCTCTTCATCTGTAAAGGGACAATGGACATTATTATCCTTGGTATCAATCTCATTCCATACGGCATGCCCCATCTTCGTTATTCTTCCTTTAACCAGAGGCATCTCATATGTACTCCAGATATAATCATAATCCAAAGCCCTGGAAATAGCAGGTTTTATCAAGTCTCGCTGTTCCTTTTTACTTGTGTCCAAACCTGTAATTTTTTTTATATATTCATCATTATCAATAAATTCTGTCCTTGGAATCCTGTCCGTCATCTCAAGGTTAAGAGCTGCCCAACCTCTTTCAAAGCTCATGTTGCCCCGCACCCCCTGTTAATATCTTACAAATTCATTTTTTCTCAATCACTATCATCTGGTGGCCGTTCACTTCCGGTATGACAAATTCGGCATATCCATCGGTGTAGCCATAGGAAAGTGCCTTCATCCGGGGAGCCAGGTAAACTTCTTTGACATTTGAATCAACCTTGACTCTCATATTTATATTGTACAAAGGAATAACATCCTCAATAATTTCAATATCCGACCTTTTTTCAATAGGATAATGCAGAACATGCACTACCCTTCTTCCTTTATCCTGCTGATCAAGAACTGTAACCCTTGCAGTTGAAGGCAGACTGGATTCAACCATGTCGGCTCCCAGGAGAAGATTGATGCAGTTTGACACCAGCTTCTTAAACACCAGGTTGCCGTGCTTCTTGTAGGCATTGAATATCGGATGGGCAAAATAAACAATATTTCCCTTTCTTACAACAGCAGAATACGGACTTTCTTTATCCGGAGGGGTCTGCTGGTGGCTCATGAAGTGATTCCAAGCCCTGTCGAAGTAAGGGTGTACAACCGAGGCAAGTGCCCGGCCGGTTGTAGAAATTATCTTTTTGCCTTTGTCGTATATTACATAATCGGTTTTATACAGATCCTTGTCTATCTCATTACCTATGCGCAGATAGGTTGCTGAAAATTCAGAATCTCCCAGGAAATCCGCCCCTATATCCAGAGCAAATTTATCACCGCCGGGAGTCAATCCGGATTCATGGCTTAAGATTATCCTTCCGCCCTTGTCCAGGTAAGCCTGGACCTTTGACGTCATCTCTTCGTCAAAAGCAAACTTGTCAGGGAAAATTATCAGGTCATATTTATCTAATTCCGTCTCGGTATCTATGATATGGAACTGTCTGTGGTCCTCAAGCAGCATTTGTGATGCAGCCTCGAGGGTATGTATTGTCGGCCGGCATGCTCTCAGATACCCTCCGTCATTTACACTCATCAAGGCTATATTTGCAGCCGGTACAGCATTATAACACCAGGGCTCCTTCTTTTCTATCTGTTCGAACACAGATCCTATGAGCTTATAGGTTGCATCCTCCAGTCTTCCCCTCGGATGGAGCTGGTCCCCGACGCAAACCTTGGCACCGCTGGCAAGCATATTGAAGCATTCGTATTCGAGTGCCGCCTTGTTCTTGAAGCCTCCGAAATCCGCCCACGATTTGTGAAATTTACCGTTCATTCCTATGATTTCTTTATCGAATATCTGGTTGTACCGGACATACATGGGGAAATGATTGTAACCCCACATGCCGGATGGCAGCGATTCAATCTCTATATGTGTGGCAAACTTTAGTTCCTTCCTCAAGCTTCTTTCACCATTAGCCTCAATCCTCTGCCTGCCATTAAAAAACACCAGCGCCTCCGGCTTGCTGTTCTTAACCAGGTTGTACAGCCTGTTCATGGCTTCATGGAGCACATGAAAGCTGTGGGTTCTCCTGTCTTCAACATTAGCCGGATCCAGGCCCTTTTCTACCGCTGACCTGATACAATTGTTGCAGGAGCAGCCATCCTCCGAATACATGAGAATATCGAACCATAATCCATCGACATCATAATTGTCAAGTATTTCCCGGACCTGTGCACACAGGTAATCCATATATCCGTTATTAAGGCATAACCATTTCCAGCCTGTACCTTCACTGCCGTAAGGCTCTCTCCCTACCATCCTGCCATGGCTGTCAAGCTGGATCCATTCAGGATGTGTGGCGGCTGCATGTTCGTCCCATACAACGGTTGTATAGATTGGACATTTGATTCCATGAGCATGCAAAGAGGTGATCATCTCACCCAGCAAATCCTTCTTCAATGAAGGATGGGTCGGTCCAACCCTTGAGGGATAATAGCTCATACCATGATGGCATTTTGCAAAAATATTAATGGAATTTACATGGGCATTTTTCAAAGTTTGTGCAAATTCCTCCGCATTGAAGTCCACTCCTACGTCAGGAATTAACGGCGACGTGTGGAAGTCGAGGTGAATCTGGCGATATGGTAACTCAGACATTTATATACACTCCTTTAATGATTATATTCGTATGGAAGCTATCTTCCACCCATACCGGTAATAGATATTCCCTCTACCAGGTATCTCTGAAAAAATGCATAGATTATCATGCTCGGAATAATTGCAATCGAGGCCGCCGCCATCATACCGCTCCAATCGGTGCCGTACTGCCCGTTGAACATGTATATCCCAAGCGGAATGGTTTTGCATCTATCTGTATTTGTAATTATCAATGGCCATAAAAAGGACTTCCACTGGCCTATAAACGTGAAAATAGAAAGAGTGGCTATTCCCGGTTTGGCCATAGGCATTATTATCCTGAAATACAGGCCGAATGCCGAGCACCCATCTATCCGGCCTGCTTCTTCCATCTCATACGGGATGGTAAGGAAGAACTGCCTGAGAAGAAAAGTGCCGAAGGCTGTGAATGCAGAAGGTACTATCATCGCCTGGAACGTATCGCTCCAGCCGAAGTGCTTCATCAGTAGAAATAACGGTATGACGGTAACCTGCTGCGGTATCATAAGCGTGCCCAGATATATCAGAAACAGGGTATCCCTGCCTCTGAACCTCAACCTGGAAAAGGCATACGCTGCCAGGCTTGAGGTTGTCACAGCCAGAACAGTGGTAGCCAAAGCAACAAAAACCGAATTAAGCAGGAATCTTCCAAAAGGAAAAAAGGTCCAGGCCCGCACATAATTGGACCAGTCAATCCTTGTTCCGAATAATGTCGGAGGTATGGACAAAACTTCATTTTCCGGCTTTAGCGAGGTGAATACCATTCCAATAAACGGTATCATAAAGACAAAAGCAATTATGAACAAAGCCAGGTTGCTCAATATAGACAAAAATCTGTTCCTTGCCGCATCCAGATTCCTTACATGGAGCTTTCCTGCAATGATCGGCGATTTATCCTCCATTTGCCAGCATCCCCTTTCTATTCGTAATATACCCAATCCTTCTGCAGCTTCATCTGAATCATTGTTAAAACGAGGATTATGGCAAAAAGCACCCAGGCAATTGACGAAGCATACCCCATCTTAAAGAAGGTGAAGCCGTTCTGGAACAGGTAAAGTACAATGGTATTGGTGGAATTTGCAGGTCCCCCGTTTGTCATGATCATCGTCTGGTCAAAAACCTGGAAAGAACTTATAACCGTCATAACTACAGCAAAAAACAAGGTTGGTGACAACAGCGGCAGGGTAATTTTCCAGAATCTTTTCCAGCTTCCGGCGCCATCGATTATGGAGGCTTCTATAATTGTATGCGGTATACCGTACAACCCCGCAGTAAACAATACCATATTGTAGCCAAAGCCCTGCCATACACTCATGATGATAATACCAAGCATAGCCCACTCCATAGTACCCAGCCAGTTGATATCAGGGATTCCTAAAAGTCCAAGGAACTGGTTAACCAAACCAAACTGAGGCAGGTAAAGCCATTTCCATATAAGGGAAGTCGCAACAATAGGAGTTACCTGAGGTATGAAAAAGAGAGATTTATATACATTAGCAAAATGAATCCTGCTTGTAAGCCATAACGCCAGGCTCATCGCTATTACAATATTCAAACCGACATATATGACTGCATAAAAGACTGTATTTCCTATAACTTTGACAAAAAGGGCATCCTTTGTGAAAAGCCTTATGTAATTGTTGAATCCTACAAACTTCATATCGCCGATAATCGGCCAGTCATAAAAGCTTATCAACAGTGAAGCAAGGACAGGAATTGCTGTAAACATAAAAAAGCCCACTATATTGGGTAATAGGAAAAAAAACGCTGTAAGACCGTCACCGGACCTTCTTTTTTTCTTTACTGTTACTATGGCCTCTCTCATAATGCCACCCCGATTATATTGTTGTAAAGGGCAGGCCAGCCTTTACCAGCCGGCCTGCTCTCCGAACATAACTTAATTTATATTTTCAAAGCCTGTTCATAAATTATTTCAATATATCGTCTATCAACTGCTGGGCTTTCTTCAACCCGTTTTCAGCAGTATCCTTGTTCAAAAAGACGGGTTCGATGTTCTGGTTTATGGTTGTATATACTTCCTGCCATTTGTCAGGAGTAAGGTAAGGCTTTCCTATAGCCGGATCACAGGATTTCTTAACGGCATTGTCAACTCCGGCCACATCCTTGTTTGAATCGTAGAAGGCCTGCCGTACCGACTCCCTTGCGGGCAATGCCCTGCCCCATTTCGCCAGCTTTTCCAGGGATTCTTTGCTTGTAAGAGACTTTATTGCAAGAAATGCCTCATTGGGATTCTTTGTTTTGGCGCTTATTCCGAAGCCCGACCCATTAACCGGACTCAAGCGGGTCACTGTTCCCTTCGGTACGAGTGAAGCTCCAAACTTGAACTTTCCCTTTGCCTTAATATTCGTTATGTTCCATGGGCCATCCAGCATCATTCCGATCTTGCCTGAATAGAACTGCTCTCTGTCCCAGTTGAAATTTCCAGTATCAGTTATAGCCGGCGCCACCTTTTCCTTGGTTATCAACTCTGCATGGCGCTGTACCGCTTTGGCAATGGCAGACTGATTTACATTGAATTTTCCGCCCGGGAACAAATCTGCACCTTCCCCCCACATGAAAGGAAGTACTCTGTCCCAGTTTGCCGAGATGACAGTTCCGTAATTGCCATCCTTTGTAAGCTTCCTTGCTCTATCAAGAAAACCCTGGTAATCCAGATTGTCATCAGGGTAAGGTACGCCATATTTATCAAAGAGGTCGATATTATAAAACAGTACGTATGGGCCAAAGTCATATGGCAAAGCGTACAACTTGCCTCCATCCGACAATCCGTCCAGAACGCCCTTGTAAAAGTCCTTTATATCAATATCCTTATCCTTTGCAATCAAATCATCAAGCGGAAGGAATCCTTTGCTCACATATCCTTTGGTCCTGAGAACCTGCATGTAGAATATATCCGGTGGACTGCCGCTTGCCATTTCAGTAGGCAGCTTTGTCCAATAGGAGTTCCAGTCTGTTGATTCGAGCTGTACTGTAATATTTGGATATTTCTTGGTCACGTCTCCAGCAAGTTCTCTCCACTGGTCTGCTTCAGTTGAGCTTCCCGCCTGTCCAAGCCACCTTAAAGTGACATTTTTGGGTGCTTCGGTTTTTGCGGGAGCACTTGAGGTCTGAGATTTATCGTTTGAAGTCTGAGAGTCTTTTGCAGAGCAGGAAGTAACCATCACGGCAACCAGAATCAAGGACATTAGAATGGAAATCAGCTTAATTGTATAAACTTTCTTACACATTTTATTTCCTCCCTTTGATATTAGTTTTGACCCTGAAATAATCTTCAAATGCGATAATAGAAAAGTGACTAATGCTGTCGGAAATTACAGCCTCCTTTCATATCAAGTAAGAATTTATTTCCAATTGGACCCTAGGTAGCCCGGGCAAAGGGTGGGGTGGTTCTTTCCCACCCAAAGTCCGGGCCTACTACGAAGTGTTAAATGCTGGACGAGCGTTGGAAGTCATATCAGCTCAATGATGGAATATATATGTACCTTTGGCACATTCACTTCTGCAATGTCATTCTTGTATGAAATCTCCAGTTTTATACCCTCCGGTTGAAGAATGGCCTCTTTAACATTGCCTGTTCCGATCCTGACCTTAATGTCATGGATCGGGCTTATTTCCTCAATCGGATCATACAGGGAAGCAGCCCTGTTGCCTGTATGAACATTCTGAAAATTGACAAGGTGCAGATATCTCCTTCCATTCTTTTCGGTCATTGTCACCTCAAGTCCTGGTAACCCTTCAATATGGTAAGGCTTTTGCCTGTCATACAGGTTAATGCAGTTATTAATGATATGCTTCAGCCAGAAATGATTATTATTCCAATACGATGTGAATATCGGAGCCGCAATATAAATCGCAAGACCATTTCCGTACCTGTTCGCACTGATTGCAGGAAAATCGCTTATATCACCCGGCGGTGGCATTGAATGTCTGAACGCCCTTGGTGGGACCGACTCACCGCATGGCCATTGAATATAGCTTAAAATTTCTGCAGTATCGGGCATTACTTTGATAAAAGCCCCGTCCAAAAGCTGGGGAATGTCTGCAATCCCTCTCCACAGATCCTTGTTTTGTGTCATATAAGCGAATTTATAGGGTGAAAATTCAAGAAAACTGATTCCCAGCAACTCTGATAGCAGGGAAGGCTGAATTTCCTCCTGCAGTATGGCTTTACCCGAAGTCAGCAGCAGGCCTCCGTCGTATACGAATTTGCGGAGTCTCGCGATGGAATCGTTATTTAGACAGACGGTTTCCGGGAGGACAACGACCTTGTAATTCTCCAGGCCTTTAAAATCATCATTGTAATATATGTCAAACTGTTGATGGCCTTCAATGAGCATCTTGCTTGCGCCCAAAGTTGCAAAATCTCCGTTGTCCCAGTACCTGTTGGAGGTATAATTTGAGATCAGTGCAGTATGTGGAACGCTTTTTGACCTTGTTGCAAACCTTTCACGTTCCTCAACAAACGTGAAAACCTCCTCCAATATATCATATACTCCGCTCTGCAAGCTCCCATCAGGCATAACCTGATCCCCGATGTTCAAAATTCCTCCATTTGCCATGATAACCGCAGCTTCATATTTCAACTGCTCTGATGTCTTGCAGGACATCAGCCCCCAACCTTCGGTAAACCTGACAGTCATGATTTGGACAGGTACATCCAGATTACGTACGTACCTGGACTTTACAGAGTGATAGAGGAACGAACCTGCTGCAGGTTGTGATTCCCACACCCCGACATCACTCGTGTTATTTACGCCTTCAGGCTCTCCCATTTTCCATGCACAGTTTACCAGTATCGGTATCTCCGGTTTTATCGTTTTTACCGCACGTTGTATTTCAACGAGGCAGCGAATTGCAGAATTCTTCCCGAATTCAACAACCAATTTCCTGTTGTTTTTAAAAAGTTCCGGAGTAAGCTCTATATTATACTCCTCGAAAAATTTCTTTCTGCAATATCTGCAAAAACAGAAATGGTGCTGTATATATGGGATATCTATGAAAAATCCGTCAACATCGTAGTTCAAGGCAATCTCTTTGATTTGAGGAATCACCAATTCTTCCCGGTATGGTGAATTCATACATGGCCTGTGCCATACGGTGCCGTTACCGTCACGGATTCTTCCGTTTTCATCTACCTGATACCAGTCAGGATTCTTTTTGACGGCATATTCATCAGTTCCAAGAGAGTAATAGGCAAGTATCTTTATATCGTTCTTATGAGCTTCTTCCAGTACTTCTCCAAAAAAATCCGCTTTCAGTCCTCTGTGTTTGTGACCGATTGACGTGTTATAGAAGGAATTACCGAAATGACATTTGGTAAACACAGCCGCCATGTTTACCCTGGCCCTTACCAGCTCTGCTACGAATTTTTCTGCATTGAAATTTTTGATCGCGTCTTTCGGAAACTCCGGCATGTGAAAATCGATATGTACCTGCCTTATTCTGTCCCAAAACCAGGAATCTCTCATATATCTCACTCCTATGCATTCGTTTTCCTTGTTAAATTTCTATTCCATAAAATTTTATGCATTCGATTGCATTGACCTGTGTAAAAAGCCTGCCTTTTCCAAACTACGTTTGAAAAATCACCTTCAGCGTGATATCAAAGTCGTCTTCAGTCGTACAATCTGTGGGAATTGGAGTTCTTCACTGTTAATCCTCTTCAGAATAATTTCAGCTGCACTTTTGCCAATATCCATCGTGGGTTGTGCTACTCTAATAGTGCAGTTTTTGTGAATGGATATCATTTCGACGTCATCAAAGCTTGCAATAGGCATAACAGGAGTTTCTTCGGCCTTGTTTTCCGCAAAGAACCTGATAGCGCCCGCACACATGTTATAGTTTGCTATTACGACACTATCCGGGGGATTTGAAGAACAACAGAGTTCCTTCATAAGAATATACCCGCTGTCCATATGATAATCACCGAATTTTACAATTTCTTCATTATAGGCTAAACGGTAATCATCAAGCGCCCTGCAGTAACCCGAGTATCTTTCCTTTGCGGTAGTATACTTCAAATCGCCTCCAATGAAGCCTATCCTGCGGTATCCGGTGTTTATAAGCTTTTCAACGGCAGCATAGCAGCCATTGATATTATCTACAAGTACGGCATCCGCAGTAAAATCATCAACGAGGCGGTCCACCAGCACCACAGGGACATTCAGGTCTTTCAGCTGGTTTATATGCTTTCCTTCATTACTTGCAGGAATTATGATAATCCCGTCGACGCACCTTTCAACAAGAACTCTGATTCTTGATTCCTCTTCTTCAACACTGCCGTTTGTATTGCAGATAACGACAGTATATCCTTGTTTTTTCAGCTCTTCTTCAACGCCCTTTGCCACTCTCATGCCAAAGGCTCCGCATATGTCATCCGTTATGAATCCGATTGTGTACGTCCTGTTTGTTCTGAGGCTTCTGGCAATACTGTTCATTTTATAGCCAAGGGTATTTATGCACTGCATTACGATCTCTTTTTTTTCAGCACTTATCCTGGGATCATCATTCAGTACCCTTGACACTGTGGACGCAGATACGTTTGCAAGTTTTGCTACATCTTTAAGTGTTATCGACATTAAAATTCTCCAGTCGTAAAATCGTTTGCATGATAATATATATTCTATGCAAAAGGGCAGATTCCTTCTTTAATAAAAAAATTTATTAAATTTTATCGCGGATGCTGTCAATGGTACAAGATAGTCAAAAAAAATAAAAGGCAAGGCAGCTACCCATATTGAACAAGCTTATACAGGCAGCTGCCTCACCTTTCTTCAGTGTTGAAAAATCAATATGCCTTTGGAAATACAGGAGTAATCTCCCTTGCATATGATTTAAGATTTACCAGTTCCTGCTCCGACAGGGGTCTGTATTTATTTGCGATTTTAACCGCTGTCCTGAAGAGGCGTATGTCCCCTGGCGGTATTGCAGCTGTTATGGGCTGGGAAAGAGTGAAACGCAGAGCCAAATCTGCAATTGCTTCATCATCTATGGGCTCATACCAGCATTTCGGATATTTCCTGTCTTTCTTTTCAAGCCCCTCCGGCCATTCTTTCTTAGCCATCGCTTTCAATGAAAGCCTGGCGACTCCTTTTTCAATAGCCTTCTGTATGATCCTGTTGCCGAATTTATCACTGAGCAGCGATACCCAGTTCACCGGAAAAAGAACAGAAGTGAAGTTAAACCGGTCCATCAATGCCAACGCAGCTTCCTCTGTGTGTGCAGAAAAACCGATATGCCTGATTTTCCCTTCCTTTTGTGCTTTTAAGAAGGTTTCCATTGCCCCATCCGGTCCTAAAATGGTTTCCACCTCTTCAACCTTTTTTACGGCATGGAACTGGTACAGGTCAAAATGGTCAGTTTTCAGAACCCGAAGTGAATTTTCAAGCTCAGCCTGTGATTCCTGTTTTGTTCTTTTTTCAGTTTTACATGCCAGAAAGACATTTTGCCTTTTACCCTCCAGTGCGGGTCCAAGACGGTCCTGTGCATTGCCGTAGTTTGGAGAGACATCAAAATAGTTGATTCCCTGATCAATCGCTTCGGCAACATAATTATTGGCATCTTTCTGCTCCGTGTCGGTGACAATGACTCCGCCGAATCCAAGAATCGACAAATAGTCACCGGTATTACCCAGAGGACGTTTTTCCATATTCAACACCCCATTCACAATAAACTTGATAAATACTATTAATTATTATACTTATTTATGTTATCAGAAATCCGCATAAATAAACATAAAAATTCAGCCTTGTCCCCAAAAAATTTTATACAATGCACTTTTAACCGGGAGGGGAGGGCGTATCTCCTATTCAATAAACCCAAAAAGCGGCACCCTCGAAGTGAATTATACAAGATAAGCAAAGCGTCCCTCCCTTATTCCTCCGCCCATGGTTGGGTTTTGGTCAATACAGGTCCTTTTGTTTCTATTGCTTTCCTGACCATCAAGCCCAGATAGTGGTCCTGGGATGCTTCAGCCAGGCTGTAAAAATCCGGCCCGCCTTTAACATATGTATTCATTTTTTCAAGGCAGGATGCTACTGCTATTTCGTCATCTGAGAGCTTTGCCGGGATGAAGGGGTTAACATATATCCATTCCTCTCCGGCAAGGATTCCTTTAAGGTGATACCCTTCAAGGTTGCTATCCTCTCCCGCATTTTTCCTTTTTAATTCATACTCGATGGGAGTTTTGAAATCCTTCAGATATCTCACCTCGGAATTACTGATCTCTCCTCTGTCCCCCCGCGCCTCGACGCGTATGGAGCGTACCCATGAACGGTGCTGGTCCTTGGTAAAATCATACACTACGAGCTTGCCGCCGAAATCCAGAAGCGCGATCTCCCGGTTTACACTAACGATTTTTTCCTGCTCCGGAGGGCCTTTCCTGCCCGGTCCTGCAACTATGGGTGACGCATACTCGAATGCATTGATTGAAGCATTTTCAAAGCCTACCCTCAATAATTTCCTCGCAATACTTACAGCATGATATCCATGTGAAAATGATACCTGTACCTGGCTGATCTCACCGAGCTTTCCGGAATTTGCAATGGCAATCCGGGCAAAGTGAAGGGGCTGCAGGTGGTACTGCTCAGCTACCTGAATTTTAGCCCCCTTTACAAGCTTGTTAAGCTTGATAAGCTGCTCCAGGTCCGGAGCCGGTGGAGTCTCAGCCAACACGGGAACCCCTGCGCCTGCCAGTTCTGCAATTATAGAGGGAGCAGCCTCCTTTGCAACAGAAACAACTACAAATCCCGGGTTTTCGGCTTTCAACAGGTCATCAATACACTTGTAGGTTTTTATTCCCCATGTATTTTCAATACCCCTGCCCTTCTCCTCATCTCTCGTTACCAGTCCGCAAACTTCAAACCGTTCCGGCATTTCACGGGCTATCCTCAGAAAAAATTCTGCTCTCCAGCCTGCTCCAACAACACCATATACAATCTTGTTATTTTTATTATCCGAATTCACCACCATACCACATACCCCTCCTTGTAATTGGTATCTTCCCGGCCTGTCCCGACAGCAATTGATATGTTGGAACCAACAGAGCAATTGTTGCAGGCGCTGATGCCATTTCACATGATTTATTTCCAGAAATAAATTATGTTTTCGGCAAGTTTTATCTGATGTGCTTTTTAACATTTACAAAATCTATAGAAAATTGTTATGTTAAAAAGCACTAAATACATATATGTATGTTTCATTATATCCAATATTTATAATTGTTTCAAACAAAAAAGCCTTCAGGTTAAACCTGAAAGCCTTGATTTCTATGGAGCCCTCAATCAGAATCGAACTGGTGGCCTCATCCTTTTTAAAGCCGGATTTTATCGCTCACCCTGAAATTTAATTCAATAAACACCTGGTTCCTGGCGAATCCGCTTATGTCTCTACCGCTTTTAACAGTCACAAGGGGAATGTACCTTAAATTGGCTTTACACCGTTTGCCTTGATGGGTGCGTTCTTCATTGTACTGCAACATAAAAAAGTCCAGATCTTCTTGTAACTGCTCAACTGATTTGTAAATGTTCTTTCTGAATGCAATTTTATAGAATTCATTGAGCACGGTCTGATTAAAACGCTCACAAATACCTTTTGTAAGTGGGCTTTTAGCCTTGGTCGTAGTATGTTCTATGTCATTCATCTGCAAGTAAAGCTCAAACAGATGCTTCTCAGGCACACCTGTGTATTCAGTTTCCCGATCAGTGAGTACCCTCAATACCGGTATCATGTGGCTTTCAAAGAACGGTAACACTCTGTCGTTTAAGATACCAGCTGCAGTTACTGGAACCTTTGCTGTAACCAGTAGAAATATTCTTTTCCTGCTGTGCTTTCTCCGTGTTTTGTCCTTTAAACCTTCTAAGCCATTCTCTGCATAAGCCTTCTTGATATCATAAAAGTGTTGCCTAATATTTGTTTTATTCTGTACCGGTTCACACTTTACTATACTCTCTTTTAGGGCTCTTCTTCTCAATCTTGATTTCCAAGCCCAAGCTGTCTACATACTTTATAAAATTCCTAAGAGTGGGAGAGTTATCTACGGTTTCAATCCTTGAAACCATTTGCTGCGTTAATCCCGACTGTCTGGCAACATCACTCTGCGAAAAACCCATTTCATTTCTCATCTTTACAAGCTGCTTAACAACTTCATACTCATGCTGTGCGTGATCATAAGCCTTTTTGAGTTCAGTATCATTTTCT
>Ga0129298_10000138_pt1 | contig 25288 bp, 16 predicted proteins | sample I19B2metaG_FD_94707 | JGI IMG/M metagenome (GOLD analysis project Ga0129298, IMG submission 94707) | Lake sediment bacterial and archeal communities from Gulf of Boni, Indonesia to study Microbial Dark Matter (Phase II) - ​I19B2 metaG | ecosystem: Environmental > Aquatic > Freshwater > Lake >... | reverse complement strand
TGGAATGGATATCGCGGAGGGCTTAACGCGCCTGCAAGTGATATGTTTATTGACGGCCTGAGCAGGGAGGCTTTCATTGAGTTATGGCGCAGAAGGGGTGCGGATTGCAATAAGATCCGTAATGGAAATTATTACGGCTATGAATTGGCGGGGTTCTATGCTTTTTCCGACGGATATTCAAAAGAAGCGGAACTTGATCTAAGAAAAAAAGTAACTTTTCTTATAGAAGATGCTCCAGCACTGCAAAATTCCGTTAACCCGAAAGGGAAAATCCACGTTTGGAACCTTTCAGATGGTTTTGGAAATGCGATAAATGGGAAGGCGGAGCTTATACGCCCCTTGGCCTGCTGTGGAAAAGGATTGAGCCGATCGTCTGTGGTGGAAATATCCTTTGGCAGGGATAAGGGAAAGGTGATTTTATCACAATTGCTGACAAAGCACAGGTTATGTCGTGATTTTGCGCAGGAAGGACTGTATGGTGCGAGGTATGATCCGTCAGCGGTTCAAATGATGCTTAATATGATGGCTGCACTGTTATAGGAGTAGTTGATTTAATATTATTTATATAATATAAGGAATATGCAGGGACATCTGCCAGGAACCATGCAAGAACCAGGATAGACAAGTAGACAGCAATTCTTTAACAGCATGTCATGCTAAGGATAAACAGGCAATAAACAATGACCAGCACTTATTTCCCATTACAGTTTGCTTATCTTTTAAGAGCAAGCTGTTTCTTTTCCAGGTTATTCCGCTATTTTAGTAAATTGGAAATTTTTCATTATCATTACTTGTATATTATTATAGATAAAACACTCTAAAAATTAAGACTACAAATTCATTAAAGTACTTTATCCAAAAGAGCTCAGAGACTCTTGACATTCATGATGCTTACAGGTAAAGAGTATCTTGGCTGTATATAAGCTGGTAATGGCAGGGGTGGTATTGTGAGTTCTCAGACCAAATTCTCGGGAAAAAAGTCCGAAAATGCAATTTTCGAACAAACAAGGCACAAGAGGCTCAGTCAGCAGGGCCAGGAATATCTTGCAGGATTTCTGTTCATAATGCCGGCGCTTGTCTATATGCTGATGCTGATAGGTTATCCCATCATATACAACTTCATTCTTAGTTTTCAGGATGTTTCGGCTTTCAACCTGGCAGCCGGAGGTGTAAGACCGTTCATTGGCTTTCGGAATTATAAGACCGTGTTTGCCGATGAGACCATGAAGGCTGCAATCTGGAATACATTCTATTATACGGTTTCCTGCCTTGTAGTACAGTTTTCTCTCGGACTTATGTTTGCACTGCTTTTCCATCAGAAGTTCACACTTGCGAAACCTCTAAGGGGATTTCTGGTAATAAGCTGGATGATGCCGGTGACGGTAACCGCCCTGCTTTTCAAGTATATGCTCAGCCCTGATGTAGGTATCATAGATATTTTTCTCAAGTCCATCGGGATAATAGATCAGCCGGTAGGCTGGCTATTAAACCAGAAAACGGCGATATACGGACCTATAATTGCAAATTCATGGGTAGGAGTTCCGTTTAATATGCTCATACTGACAACAGGCCTTGCAGGAATACCGGACGAGGTGTATGAGAGTGCTTCTATTGATGGAGCAAGCTCTTTTCAAAAATTCCTGTACATAACGCTTCCGCTTTTAAGGCCGGCTATGATGGCGGTACTGGTGCTCGGCTTCGTATATACCTTCAAGGTGTTCGATCTGATATTTGTAATGACCGGAGGAGGCCCGGTAAATGCAACCGAGGTGTTTGCTACATTTGCCTACAAATTGTCCTTCAGGTTCTACTATTTCGGGCAGGGGGCTGCAGTTGCCAATATTCTTTTCATTATACTTTTTTGTGTGGCTTTGGTTTACCTGAAACTTATCAATAAGGAGGAGACGATGTAATATGTTGCATATTTTAAGAAAACAGGCATCCCAAAATGTAATAATGAGCATTTTTGCGCTCGCGGTATCTTTTCTGTTCCTGTTTCCCCTTTATTGGATATTTACAAGCTCCTTAAAAGGCGATGCGGAGATATTCAGAAAACCGCCGACGCTTTTTCCGCATCAGATTTTCACCGACGGGTATGTAGGCCAGCTTACAGGAAAGCATTCGGTGCTTCTCTCTGCTAAGAACTCCTTTACTATTGCAGTAAGTTCAATGACCATCTCTTTTTTCCTGGCTGTTCCTGCGGCGTATGGAATATCGCGTTTCAGGCTTCCGGGCAGTAAGACGCTGATAATGACCTTTCTTGTCACTCAGATGCTGCCTGCGTCTCTTATATTGACCCCGCTGTTTCTGACATTTTCAAAGCTGAAGCTGCTCAATACATACCTGGCCCCTATTCTTGCAGTTACCACTATCACCATTCCCTTCACGCTTCTGGTACTGAGGCCAATGTTCATGGCTTGTCCGTCAACAATCGAAGAATCGGCCAGGATCGACGGCTGCAACCGTTTCTCGGCATTCCTGCGAGTCGTCCTGCCGATTATAAAGCCGGGTCTGGTTACGGTTTGCTGCTTCGGTTTTGTGCATGGCTGGAACGATCTGGTCTACTCCCTGACTTTTAATACAAACAATGCGCTTTTCCCTATGACGACTACCATATATAACCTTATGAACGAGTACGGCATACGTTGGAACTGGGTAATGGCCTACGGATGCATGCTGGTTACACCGCCCATCTTGATTTTTGTAACCGCCCAGAAGTATGTCATCAGCGGAATGGTAGGAGGGGCAGTCAAGGGATAGCTTAAGTACGGATTCCATGGTAGTTGACATAAATAATTAAGGTGAGATTCCAGTTTGATGGGGAGGTATTTCAATGAAAAAGGTAATTTCCATTTTAGTAGCAGCAATAATGCTACTGACACTCTTTTCAGGATGCTCTGCCAAACAGCAGCAATCCACGGCTCCTGCTGTCCAGACTCCAACCGCTCCAGCTGCTGCTCCGGCGGCAAAACCGGCACAGAAACCGCAAATCACTTTCTGGCACTATTTTTCAATGGCTACCTACGATACTCTTGTACAGTTCATAAAGGAGTATAATGCTTCCGACAAAGGAAAGGCTACATTAAGCGAGCAGTATATCCCACGCAACGAGCTGCTTAAAAGATACACACTTGGAGTCGTTTCAAATGAGCTTCCCGACCTGGCTATGGTCGACAACCCTGACAGCTGCTCATTCGCTGCAATGGGTATGTTTGCCGATATTACGGACAAATTCAAAGCATGGAGCGATAACAAATACCAGCCGGGTCCGCTTAATTCCGGCGCCTATAACAACAAGCAGTACACGCTGCCTATGAGAAGCAACTGCCTATCCCTGTGGACAAATAATGCGATGATGAGCTCGGCAGGCGTCGACAAGCTTCCGACCACCTGGGAAGAACTTGATGCCGTTTGCCAGAAGTTGCTGAAAGCAAATCCGAAGGTATATCCGCTGTCGTTTGCAGCTGTGAAGAGCGAGGAAGGTACATTCCAGTTCCTTCCGTTCCTGCAGTCCGCCGGGGCAAACGTAAATAACGTAGCTTCTCCTGAAGGCATCAAGGCATTTGCATATGTGACGAACCTGGTGAAGAACAAGTATGTAAGCGCAGAGTGCATTAACTGGACACAGAACGATGTCGAAAAGCAATTTGCATCTGGAAATGCTGCCATGATGGTAAACGGCCCGTGGCACATTCCAAATATGGTAAAGGATGCGCCGGATCTGAAGTATACCATTGTATACATTCCAAAGGATAAGGCGTATGCTTCCAGTCTCGGCGGTGAAAATATAGGGATCACCAAGGCATGCAAGAACATTGACGCAGCCTGGGACTTCCTGACATGGTACCTTGGTACCGATAACAATATCAAATTCAATACATCAGCCGGTACCATCGCGCCGCATACCAACGCTACAGCAGAGATGCAGTACCCCAAGGATCCGGTAATGAAGGTGTTCATAGAGCAGCTGGCCTATGCAGTTCCGCGCGGACCGCATCCAAAGTGGCCCGAGCTTTCCGCCGCCATCCAGGATGCGATCCAACAGAGCATAACCGGAGCAAAAACTCCTGAAGCTGCAGCCAAGGATGCCGCCGCCAAGATAACTCAGATAAACGCGTCGATAAAATAATGGTTGCAGTGTGATATAGCCATTACTTGCCGCAGGTCCGTTATCGTATATTGAAGGATTTGCGGCAAGAATATTTAAGCCAAGCTTGAAAGGACTGAAGCTATATGGGAAGATTCGATAGGCCTTTGTTCAAGGGCAACGGTTGGGTGGAAGGCAAACGTATCTACTGGGAAGGCGAAGGGGAGATAATGTGGCTTGAGCCATACGGTAAGAACAGCCTGAGGTTCCGGGCTTCAAAGAGCCTGCATATAAAGGAGGACCTTGACTGGACTCTTCTGCCTCCGAATGAGGATGATGCAGCTATTGATGTGACTGATGAAAAGGCTGTTATAACTAACGGAAAGATTCGAGCAGAGGTTTTTGGAGACGGTACAGTCAACTATTATGATCATACGGGTAAGTCCCTGTTGCGGGAATATTGGATTGATGAAAGGGAGATTACCATTTCACTCCGCAGAGGCCGTGAGTACAGGGCTATATCAACTGAGGCCTTTGAAATAGACCTGTATTTCAAAGCCAATCCAGATGAACATTTCCACGGCATGGGCCAGGATCCGAACGATTGTTTCGACTTAAAAGGTTCAACAATACCACTGGAACAGAAAAATACAAAATGTACAGTCCCGTTTGCCATATCGAACATCGGATACGGTTTTCTCTGGAATAACCCTGCCATAGGGCGTGTAGAGTTTGTAAACAATCATACATTGTGGCATGCAGACGCGGCCAGGCAGATAGACTACATCATAATAGCCGGCGATGAGCCGGCCGAGATCATGCACCATTATACCGAGATCACAGGACGGGCGCCGATGCTTCCCGAATGGGCAGCCGGCTTCTGGCAGTGCAAGCTGCGCTATGAGACCCAGGAGGAGCTTCTTTCGGTAGCTCGTGAATACAAACGCCGCAATATTCCGGTTTCTGTCATAGTATGCGACTACTTTCACTGGACTGCACAGGGAGAATGGAAGTTCGACCCGTCACGCTGGCCGGATCCCAGGGGAATGGTGGATGAGCTCAACGAGATGGGAATGCGCCTCATGGTATCCATCTGGCCTACAGTGGATACGCGCAGTGAGAATTACCTGTACATGAGGAACAAGAATTACCTTGTTCGCGCTGAGCGGGGAACATCGCTTTTCAAGATCATGCACGGTGCCGATACCTTCTATGATGCGACTCATCCCGGTGCACGCAATTTTGTATGGGGGCGTGCAAAACAAAACTACTATGATTACGGAATAAAGATGTTCTGGCTTGATGAATCCGAGCCGAGCTTCACCCCGTATCATTATGATAATGTCAGGTACTATATGGGCAACGGGTCCGAAGTTTCGAACATATATCCGTTTTATTATGCGAAAACGTTTTATGACGGCATGAAGGCTGCAGGAGAGGATGAGGTCGTGAATCTTTTAAGGTGTGCATGGCTCGGCTCGCAGAGGAACAGCATAGTAGTCTGGTCCGGCGATATAGCCTCCACCTTCGATAGCTTGCGCAAGCAGATAAAAGCAGGTCTCAATTTCTCTTTCAGCGGAGTACCGTGGTGGACTACCGATATAGGCGGTTTCTTCTGCGGAGACCCTGAGGATGAAAAGTTCCGGGAACTGCTTGTTCGCTGGTTTGCATTCGGGGTATTCTGCCCCATATTCAGGCTTCACGGAAACAGGCTTCCTTACAAGGACGTCAACCGTTTTGACCCAAACTCCTACAACCGTTCGGGAGGACCTAACGAGGTCTGGAGCTTCGGTGAGGAGAACTGCAGGATACTTACCGATTTCATTTCATTGCGTCAGCGCCTGATACCATATATATTGGAACAGATGCACAAGGCATCTCATGACGGTACTCCCGTAATGCGTCCTTTGCTTTATGATTTCCCAGAGGACCGGACGGCTTATCCGATATATGATGAGTATATGTTCGGCCCTGACATACTTGTAGCTCCGGTCATAAATGACGGGCAGCGCGAGAGGGAGGTATACCTTCCGGAGGGTGCAGGCTGGACAGACCCCTATACAGGCAAATCCTATAAAGGGGGAATTACCGTAACCGTCGATGCGCCAATGGATAGGATACCCGTGTTCTTAAAGGATGACGCCAAGCTTCCTATAATCAAGTAAATTATATTTTAAGGGGTGTACCTAATGAATTTTTTTAAACAGGAAGGCTCCCGTGTCATTTGGGAGCGTGAAGGTGAAATTGTCTGGATCGAGCCCTTCGGTGAGGATGCGATAAGGTTCCGTGCATCAAAGAATATGCGCATATCTACAGAGGAATCTGGAAATTTGACCTGAAAAAATGGCCCGATCCAAAGGCCATGTGCGATGAGCTTGAAAAGCTCGGCATGAAACTTATGGTGTCAATCTGGCCTACAGTTGATCCCGGGAGTGAGAACTTTGATGAGATGCGTGACAAGGGATATCTCATGCGGACGGAACAGGGTGTGCAGTCTGTATTCCTGTACCTCGGGCCGGAAATCTATTACGATGCTACAAATCCCGGTGCGCAGAAGTTCATCTGGAATGCAGCCAAAAAGAACTATTTCGACCTTGGGGTAAAGATGTTCTGAGTTGTAATGTGGTCCGGAGACTGTCCGTCGACCTTTGAGAATCTGCGCCATCAGGTCAAAGCTGCATTGAATATAGGTATTGCCGGCATTTCATGGTGGACATCGGACATTGGTGGATTTTTTGATGGCGATGCAAATGACCCGTCCTTCCGTGAGCTGATGGTCCGTTGGTACCAGTTCGGCGCTTTCTGCCCTGTTTTTCAGGGATGGCAGCTCACTGCCTGAAATTGAATAACCTGGTGCAGGTATATTGTTTAAACATAAAGTTTCAGCCAATTGACGATATCGCCAAAAGACAGGCGGTACCGTCTTTTTTAAAAGAGTAGGTGGAATTGAATCCATGAAATCGGTCGATGGGAATTCTGTGACTATAAACAATGAAATAACTGTGACCGGGGACTGTAGCTGATGTGGAATAACATATTCTACATCAGATGATTTTTAGTCTCCATGTGAAGATGAAATTTGAGAAGCTCGCTACCGGGTAAATATTATTATGTTGCGTATGGAAAGCCATATGAAAAATTAAATGAAGGAGATTGATAAGAAATGATTAATGTTGCTGTTATAGGAACCGGTAATATATCAAAACTTCATATTAAGGGATTCCTGGAATTCCCGCAAAGGTGCAGGATAGTTGCCCTTGTGGATATATATCCTGAAAAGGCGGCTGAAAAGGCAAAAGAATTTTCTCTTGATGCTGAAATTTTCAGTTCTCATAAGGCTATACTTGACAGAGAAGATATACAGCTTGTAAGCATATGCACTCCGCCATATACTCATGCTGAATTGGCTGTAGACTTCCTGAATGCAAAGAAGGATGTCATCCTTGAAAAACCGATGGCAGCATCTCTTGAGGAATGTGACGCCATAAATAGAGCTGCAGAAGAGAATAACAGGACACTGTCGGTTGTTGCCCAAAACCGTTTCAGGACACCCATCATGAAATTGAAGAAAACCCTTGATGCAGGTTTGATTGGAGATGTTGTCCATGCCCAGGTGGACTCCTTTTGGTGGAGGGGTCGTTGCTATTATGACTTATGGTGGAGGGGAACCTGGGAAAAAGAGGGGGGAGGATGTACCTTGAATCACGCTGTTCATCATATAGACATGCTTAGCTGGATGATGGGCCTGCCGAAGGAAATCCACTCCGTGATGAGCAATACCTCCCATGATAATTCCGAGGTGGAAGACCTTTCTATCGCCATTCTGAAATATCCCAATGGAGGCCTTGGACAGATTACAAGCTCCGTGGTGCATCATGGAGAAGAGCAGCAGATTGTTTTTCAGGGTAAAAATGCAAGAATATCAGCTCCATGGAAAGTTTATGCATCGAAATCCAAAGAAAATGGCTTTCCTATTGAGGATCAATCACTTGAGAAAGAGATACAGAGTTACTACGATAACCTGCCTGAACTTACCAATATCGCTCATACAGGTCAGATAGACAATGTACTGACTGCCATGGAAAACGGAACAGAACCGATGATTACGGGGATAGACGGCAGAAGGACGCTGGAGATAATTACCGCTATTTACAAGTCAGCAAGCACAGGCTTGCCTGTCGGATTACCGCTCTCGAAGGACGATGCATACTATACAGCCGGGGGGATTATGGAAAACTCTATCCACTTCTATAAGAAAACAACGAGTATTGAAAATTTCTCATCAGAGAATATAACCGTAGGCAGCAACTATAAGTAAATTCGGAGGAAGAAATATGCAAAAGGTTGAAGGCATGAACTATACACCTAAAGGAATACCAAGACCGGTATGCGGCAGGGATGAATTCCAATTTGCAGCTATAAGCCTGGACCATGGTCATATTTACGGGATGTGCAACGGTTTGACTGAAGCGGGGCAACTTTGAAATATGTTTACGATCCTGATCCTGCCAAGGTTGAAGCATTCTGTAAGACCTATCCCCAGGTTAAAGCAGCTTCGAGTGAGGAGCAGATACTGAATGATGCTTCGATACGTTTGGTAGCTGAAGCAGCAGTCGCTTCAGAGCGTTGTGCATTAGGAATGCGGGTAATGGATCATGATAAGGATTACTTTACGGATAAGGCTCCCCTGACAACCCTTGAACAACTTGACATGGCCAGGGAAAAAGTATTGAAAACCGGAAAGAAATATGCTGTTTATTACAGCGAGCGTCTCCATGTAGAGAGTGCCGTCTACGCCGGGCAGCTTATCAAGGACGGAACCATCGGACGTGTGATCCAGGTTTTAGGTGTCGGTCCGCATCGGTTGAGTGCTGCAAGCCGACCGGGCTGGTTCTTTGAAAAGGAAAAATACGGAGGAATTCTTTGCGATATAGGCAGCCATCAAATTGAACAATATCTCTATTTTGCAGGTGTGAAGGATGCTGCAGTGGTAAAAAGCCAGATTGCAAATTTCAACCACAAGCAGTATCCGGGCCTGGATGATTTTGGTGAGGCCATGCTGGTCGGAGACAACGGAATTTGCATTCCTGGGAAAAGGCGTATTATTATGAAATATTGTCGAAAAGAGGTAAAATCTTATTCTTAATATTGGCCTTAAGATGTATAATGTAAAGTATGTGTGTGTACAAATGATTCATCTGAAGGTAGGCGGCACCTCTAAAAAATAAAAAAGAAAAAAGGAAGGGTGTTTAGCTATGTATATTGGATTACTCACAGTTTGTCTCGGAAATAAGCCATTGGAGGAAAAAGCTCAATGGGCAAGTGAGAACGGCTTCAAGTCGTTAGAGGTTGCATGCTGGCCCAAGGCCAATGACAGGGATTATTCCAGCTCGGACATTGACGTGGAGAATTTTTCACAAAAGCAGGCCGACGAGATAAATTCGTATTTGAAAAAATTGGGCTTAACGATATCTTCACTTGCATACTATGATAACAACCTTGACCGGGATCTTTCAAAAAGAGCATTTGTCAACGGGCATCTGAAGAAGTGTATTGATGCGGCAGAGATGCTGGGAGTAGCAATGGTTGGGACTTTTATCGGAAGAAATATCGATAAGTCCATCCAGGATAACTTCGATGAATTTGAAACAGTATTTGGAGATATAGTTGCGTATGCAGAAAAAAAAGACGTAAAGATCATTATTGAGAATTGTCCCATGGTAGGATGGCAGGTACAGGGACTTCCTGGTACAATTTCGTTTGCTCCCGATCTCTGGCACGAAATGTTCCGGAGGATTCCAAGCAAAAACTTTGGTTTGAATCTGGACCCATCCCACTTGATTTTTCAATTCATGGACTATATAAGCGTCATACCGGAATTCAAGGACAGGATATTCCATGTCCATGCCAAGGAAGTAAAGATATTCAACGACAGGTTGAAACGCTATGGCGTTTTCAACAGGCAGTTATTTACCGGCGCAAGGCATGAATATGGGTACTGGAAGCCGTGCATGCCGGGATTGGGAGATGCAGACTGGAGTCTGTTCATAAAAACGTTGAGGGATAACGGATATGACGGCGTTATCAGTATTGAGCATGAAGACCCGGAATACGAGGGCACGGATGAAAAAGTTAAAACAGGATTACTGATTGCTAAAAAACATCTTGAGAAATTTGTTTGACTATAACTTTTTATTTCTATAAAGGCAGGTAAACAGGAGAGCTGTATCTGCCTTTTTTTTATTTATCTTTCTCTCATGAAATTGCCTATCTGCTTGCAGGAATTATTAATTATTTGTCGAAATAAATAGAATAAATAATTTGAACAAGAATATATTCTTATAACGCTTTTTCTGAAGTTGATAAAAAGAGCATTCTGATTTTATACCTGGCTTGCCTGGAAATTCCGCTTCAAGTTTTTATCCTGAGTTGATATTTGATGCCATTTCGCATGGTTTTTTCCAGATATGTAAGGCAAAACAAACAAATTTTGCATTTGGAGGTACATGTTATGAAAATTGCAGGTATGGGAAAACTGAAAGCCTTTTTTGAGGGTGCCAGGGTAAGCTTTAAGTTCAACAGTATCCGGACAAAGCTGATATTTTCATTTCTTGTGACGGTGATTCCTATCTTCCTGCTTGGCTATACCTCCTATTATAAATCGTCCAGCGCAGTATTTATCACAACGGTAGATTCAACAATATTGACGCTGGAAAAAACACTGGATTCGTTTAATACGATTTTTTCCGCAGCAGATGAAACAACTCTCCAGATTATGGGTAATGAAGCGGTGCAAAAATACTATTCGCAGGACAGTCAGGACCTGTCGCCTGAAGAGATGAGAAAACTGAGAGGTGGAGTGGGTACACTGCTCACCAATGTTACAAACGTAAGCAGAAACATCAGTGATATTGTCATATTGGCAGACAACGGGATGTCATACGGGACATCGGGCTACACCATAATGGGGACGGATATATCCAAGACAACTCCGGGTCAGATTTCTCAGACCGACTGGTATAAAAAAGCTAAAGAAGCCAACGGTGCAATGGTGTGGTTCGGAAGACACCCGGAATTGGACAAGCTTATCGTTAACGTCGGCAACAGCGGAAATATTGCATATTCGGTTTCCGGTGCCAGGCTTCTTAAGGATTCAAAAAATGATAAGATATTGGGCCTGCTGATTGTGGATATCAAACGCAAAACCGTATTCGACATTATGGAAACCATAAGGTTCATCAAGGGAAGTGAAGTACACTTTATAAGTGACGACGGACGTGATATCTCCGCAACAATAAAAGAAGATTCCATAGGGTTGGATGAGAGCAACAGCATAACAGATGAAAACTTCTTCAAAAATATTTCGGCTGATACCAAGACAAGCGGCTATTCAGAGGCTGTCCGAAATGGGAAGAGCTATTTGATGGTGTATGCAAAAAGCAATAGTTCCAGGCATAAAATAGTTGGACTTCTGCCTAAAAATGAACTACTTAAACCGGCTAACCAGATTGCGCAGATAACACTTGTACTTGCCTGCTTTGCAGCCCTGGTTGCAATAGGCCTGGGATTTCTTCTATCCGTCAGAATGGGAAGCAATATCAATAAGATTATTCGTGTTGCTGAGCAGGCAGCGAATGGTAATCTGACAGTTGATATAGTAAATCACAGCAAAGATGAATTTGGAACATTGACGAGGAGTATTTCTGCAATGACGGGAAATATGAGACGTCTTATAGGAGATGCTTCTGCCCTGGCAGAAAAAGTATATATGTCTTCGGCTACCGTTTCATCAGATATTGAACAGGTTTCGGCTGCTACCAGTAGTGTTGCCAAAACTGTGCAGGATATATCTAAAGGCTCATCTGAACAGGCTGAGGAAGCAGAACGGTGTACTTTTAAAATGAATGAACTGGCTGAGAAAATTAATATTGTTGTTAAGAATACACATGAAATAGAAATTGTAACAAAAGGTGCAGTGGATTTAACTCAGAAAGGATTGTCCTCTGTAGAGGATCTTGACAGCAAGACAGTGGAAAGTACAAAGGTAACAGAATCAATACTTGAAAGTATTCAACTGTTCGGACACCATTCTGAGTCGATTCAGGACATTATAAATGTAATTGGTGATATCGCAACCCAGACCAATCTGCTTTCTTTGAACGCAGCAATTGAAGCAGCACGTGCCGGTGAAGCGGGCAGGGGATTTGCAGTTGTAGCGCAGGAGGTAAGAAAACTGGCGGAAAAATCAATGACTGCGACCAGGGATATAGCTGAAATACTTAAAGTAACTCAACAACAAACGCAGCAAATAGTAGAACAAACTTATACTGCGAAAGAGATAATAAACCTTCAAAATGACTCAGTTGTATCGACAATATCAATATTCAGAGAAATTGCCTCAAATATGCAGTTATTGGTTGAAAAAATTGTAAATGTAACCGGTGAAATCAAGGGAATGGAAAGCAGTAAGGGATCGGCGATGGAAGCGATTGAAAATATCTCTGCTGTGTCGGAAGAAACCGCTGCAGCAACACAAGAGGTGTGTTCTTCTTCCGAAAAACAGCTTGTAACTTTTGAAGAGCTTTCCGGGTTGGCGGGTACATTGAACAAGGTGTCTTCAGAGTTGACTGATGCAATACAAAAGTTCAAGATATAGCTATATGACCAATATAGGTTAATGCCCCTATCATATGGATGATGGCGGAGGGGAAACTATTGCCGATGCCTATACTGCCGAGAATTTGAGAAGTGCGGCCTCTATGATATAATGATGTATCGAAACTCTTTGCAGATAGGTGAGATAATGAGAAAGTTCAGCAGCTTAAGGACTAAAATGATACTTCTATATGTCATTCTGGTGATTATACCCATACTCATCATAAGCTTTTTTTCATTTGTCACTTATACCAATGACACAAATGCCATCGGGAATATTCTGCTGGACTATGCCATCAGACAGACATCCGATAATATAAGTGAAAAAATGGCGGGCTACAGGAATATCATTACCCAGATTGCCACCAATACCGAGACCATAAATCTGTTCAAGCAGTTTGACTCTTCACCGTCACTTTCCTATGAAGCTGCTTCCGCACGGAATCAACTAACTAACCAATTCTCGTTTTATATGCAAATGGACAATTATATTACCAGTATGGCGTTTATTACCAATTCGTCGGATACTGCAGTTTTTGACCGGTATGATTTTTCTTCATATTATGTTTCAAGATGGGGTAACAGGAATTTCCTCAATAGTTTTAAGGCATACGGCGATGAATCGAATATGAATACTATTCACGTTATCACAGCAGTAAACTTTCCCGATGCACCGGAAAAGGCAGCCCAGCACCTGTATTTCACCTTTCCCGCCATGGATACCATTACCAGACAGAATTATGGAACACTTGTCATGGAAGTCGATAATGCAGTGTTTAATTCCATCATCAATATCAAGAACAACAGCACAATGTTGGACACGTATATCAGCCCCTCCAGCTGTCTAACAGATGCATACGGCAGAATTATCACCTCTCCGAACCACAGTATTATCGGAACGGATTTATCCAAGCCTGTCAAAACGAGTTTATCCCAGGCACTGTACAAAAGTTTGCAGGTAAAAGGTACCTCTTTGAACCTTAACTTGATATTTGAGAAAAATTCAATGCAAAAGTATATTGATGATTTTCGCAACCTTGTCATTATATTGACGATAGTAATAACCATTTGTTTTATAATTATAGTGTATATCGTTACAGGACGACTTTGGACCAAAGTCAGGAAAATTGCCTTTGCAATCAAGCAGTTTGGTCAGAATCAGAGGGATGTAGTCATTGACATTGATGAGAGTGATGAGATACTGTATATCATCGTTGACCAGTTTAACAAAATGGCGTCTGAGATCACTACCCTGGTTGAGGAGCTGAAAGAAAAAAACGAGCATGTCGCTATGGTGATGAATCAGCGTAGAAAGGCAGAAATCAAAGCGCTGCAAGCTCAGATAAACCCGCACTTTATTTACAATGCTCTTGATAGAATCAACTGGATTGCGATTGATAATGACCAGCATGAGATCAGCAGCATGCTTAACGGGCTTGCCAGTCTTCTCAGGTACAGCATCAGCAATATAGACATTCTTGTACCTTTGAAGGCTGAAATTCAGTGGATGGAAAAGTATGTTTTCATCCAGTGCAAGCGTTTTGACAAGAAAATCAATCTGGTATGTTCAGCCTATGGAGATGCGATAGACTTCCCAATTTATAAGATGCTGCTGCAGCCGCTGGTGGAAAACAGTATACTTCATGGATTTGAGCGGGTCTCCGAAGATAGCCGGATTGAGCTGACGGCACAAATATTACCGGATGCACGGCTGAAGATCATTCTTTCAGATAATGGGAGCGGAATGGATACAGAGACGCTTGCAGAAATCCAAAAGGTAATCGATAATAAAGGTGGTTCTGAAACAGACAGTATTGGTATAAATAACGTTGCCAAGAGGTTGTGGCTCTATTACGGAGAGGAAGCGGAAATCAGCGTTGAAAGTATTCAGAATGCTGGAGCGACATTTACAATAGTTATACCTTACAGGGAGCAATCATAGTAAGGATAAACATTGAATACCTTTGCATTTGCATTGATACAGGCTTTCTGGCTTCATTATCTGTAGGAGGTGGAAATTATGCGCATTGCTGTGATTGATGATGAAAATGGTACCAGGGCAGGTATTATCAGGTTGATTAAAAAGATTAATCCTGATTTTGTTGTAGTTGGTGAAGCAGACAATGGTTACGACGGAATGCTGCTTATTAAATCATTGTGCCCTGATGTGGTGATAACAGATATTATGATGCCGAGATTAAATGGACTGGAAATGATTGAAAATGCACGAATCTGTTCACCGAACACGAGATACCTTGTTCTCAGCGGATACGCAGAATTTGAGCTCGCGAAGCAGGCCATCCGTCTTTCGGTGGTTGACTATCTTTTAAAACCCATTACTTCCGACCAGCTGGCGGACGCTCTTAACAGAATTTATCAAGGCTACGGCGCGCAGACAGCGGACAAGACAGCTGAACCCGGAGCAAATAGCTATTCATTCATTGTGGAATATATTGTGAAGGATATATTTGAAAACTATGCGCAAAGGTTATATCTTGAAGATTATGCAAAACAGCTGAAAGTTACGCCGGAGTACGCCGGAAGCATTTTTTCCAAGGAGACGGGAAAAAGTTTTTCCCTGTTCCTTCGCGATGTAAGGATGGAAAAAGCGAAAAAGCTTATTAAAAATACAGACGACAAAATTTATGAGATTGCATACAAAACAGGGTACTCGGATGTTAAATATTTCTGCAGGGTATTCAAAGAATATACCGGAGTATCTGCAAAATCATATGCCCGTAACAAATAATAATTAATTGGAGATATAATGTGAAAAGTACATTGATTGCTGCACCGCTTTACATTCTGAGGAAGGAATGCTCACAAGATTTGTTGGCTGTTCTTTCAAGACTTGGAACACTGGGCTTTAATGGAGTGGAGTTTTTGGGCTTTTTCGGCAAAAGCGCGGAGAGTGTTCGCGAAAAGATGGGGGAACTGAATATGGTTCCACTTGGAAACCATGTGGGATTCAGTGAATTTATATCGGATATACACAGTACAATTGATTTTCATAAAAAGGTCGGATGCAGGCATATCACAATAGGTAATATTCCTCATAGCGGGCTTCCCGGCGGTGAAAAATTTCCTGAGACGATAAAACAACTGACACAAATAGGCCGGATATGCAGGGATGAAGGGATCACACTTTTGTACCATAATCACGCAATTGAACTTACCCATAAAATTTACGGAAAATATATGTTTGAAGTGATACTTGATGAGATACCTGAAGATTACCTTGCATTGGAACCGGACTTAGGCTGGATGGCTATCGGTGGAGCCGATCCGGTCTTTTTCCTTGACAAATACAGGAATCGTTGTCCAGTTATACATTTTAAGGATTTCTATGCCAGTGAAATATCAAAAATAGGAAATGTAGGAGATCTGGATCACAGGCGTGGAACAGCTGAAATGGGGTATTTTGAATTTCGACCGGTGGGGTATGGCATTGCGAATATTCCAGGTTATATACATAAAGTACTTGAATGCAATCCGGAATGGATTGTTATGGATCATGATCTTGCATATGAGCGCAACAGTTTTGAAGACTTGCAGCTCAGCCAGTCATATGTCAGACAGCTACTCTCCATGATCTGACCGTCATTGCTGGAGAAACTGATAATGATCTTGGCGGGAATATCCGCAAAAAAATATGCTAGGAACAAATAGATTAAAATATTTCAAATAAAAACAGCTTGGCTATTATAGATAGGAAAGCTGTTTTTTAGATTACTCCACTTTTTTAATATAATTAGAATTTTATTTGTACAAAAAATCTAATATTATTAATAAAGAAATTATAGTGGACGGAGGTAATGATATGGACCTGAAAACGACATTGCCGAAAACGAAACCACACACAACTGGCATTTCTGCCGTAAAACGCAGGAGACTAAGCCAGCTTGGGCAGGAGTATCTTACGGGATATATGTTTATTCTTCCGGCACTTATCTATATGCTGCTGCTGATTGGATACCCGATCGTATACAATATAGTCCTCAGTTTTCAGGATGTCTCTGCTTTTAACCTGGCAGCAGGTGGACAAAGACCTTTTATTGGATTGCAGAATTATAAAACGGTTTTTGCCGATGAAACCATGAAATCAGCAATTTGGAATACTTTTTATTATACCGTATCATGCCTGGTGGTGCAGTTTTCTTTAGGTCTTATGTTTGCACTGCTTTTTCATCAAAAATTTGCGCTGGCAAAACCTCTAAGAGGTTTCCTGGTCATAAGCTGGATGATGCCGGTAACGGTAACCGCACTGCTTTTTAAGTATATGCTGAGTCCAGATGTAGGTATAATAGATATTTTCCTGAAAGCGCTCGGAATCATCAATCAGCCGGTAGGCTGGATAATTAACCAGAGTACTGCCATATACGGACCCATTATTGCAAATTCATGGGTCGGCGTTCCGTTCAATATGCTGATACTTACAACAGGTCTTGCGGGAATACCAGATGAGGTGTACGAAAGCTCTTCAATTGACGGTGCAAGCTCTTTTCAAAAATTCCTGCATATAACTCTGCCTCTGTTAAGGCCTGCCATGATGGCGGTACTGGTGCTTGGATTCGTATATACATTCAAAGTATTCGACCTGATATTTGTAATGACGGGTGGAGGTCCAGTAAACGCTACCGAGGTATTTGCAACATTTGCCTACAAATTGTCCTTCAGATTTTACTATTTCGGTCAGGGGGCTGCAGTAGCCAATATTCTGTTCATTATATTGTTCTGCGTTGCTTTGGTTTACTTAAGACTTATAAACAAGGAGGAAACGATGTGATGATGAATATTCTGAGAAAGCAGAGGGCAAAAAGCATTTTGATGAGCATTTTTGCACTTGCGGTATCATTCATATTCCTGTTTCCTCTTTACTGGATATTTACAAGCTCTTTAAAGGGCGATGCGGAAATTTTCAGGAAGCCTCCGACACTTTTTCCTCATCAAATCTTCACTGATGGATATTTTGGGCAGCTTACAGGCAAACATTCGGTATTGATTTCTGCGAAGAATTCCCTTACAATTGCCATCAGTTCAATGGCTATCTCGTTCTTTCTTGCTGTTCCTGCAGCATACGGAATTTCACGTTTCAAGGTTCCGGGCGGAAAGTCACTTATAATGACATTTCTTGTTACTCAGATGTTGCCTGCATCATTGATATTAACCCCATTGTTTCTGACATTTTCAAAGCTGAAGCTTCTTAATACATACCTTGCTCCTATTCTTGCAGTAACAACAATAACGATACCATTTACGCTTCTCGTATTGAGACCTATGTTTATGGCCTGCCCGGCGGAGATCGAGGAATCAGCCAGGATTGACGGGTGCAATCGGTTCACAGCATTTCTCCGTGTCGTTCTCCCGATTATAAAGCCCGGTCTGGTTACAGTCTGCTGCTTTGGTTTTGTACATGGCTGGAATGATCTGGTCTATTCGCTGACATTCAACACCAACAATGCACTTTTCCCTATGACGACTGCCATATATAATCTTATGAACGAGTACGGCATTCGCTGGAACTGGATTATGGCATATGGCTGCATGCTCGTCACACCTCCGATTGTAATATTTGTAACAGCCCAGAAATATGTTATTAGCGGTATGGTTGGCGGAGCGGTTAAAGGCTGATCTTAGATTTAAAATCAGAAAAAGGCTTTTAATTAGTTGACATAAAGGTGTTCAAATTCCCAAAATGATAAGGAGGTATCTCAATGAAAAGAACAATTTCCATCGTACTTGCGGTAATCATGGTGTTAATGCTGTTTTCAGGATGTTCGGCAAAACAACAGCAACAATCTGCATCACCTGCTTCTCAAACGTCAACATCATCGGCTGCACCTGCAGCGTCAAAACCCGTCCAGAAGGCTCAACTCACATTCTGGCACTACTTTACACTTTCTACTTATGACACTATTGCACAATTCATCAAGGATTACAACGCTTCAGACAAAGGAAAGGCAGTAATAACCGAGCAATACATTCCTCGAAATGAGCTGCTTAAGAGATATACACTTGGCGTAGTATCAAATGAACTGCCTGACATAGCAATGGTAGATAACCCTGACAGTTGTTCATTCGCAGCAATGGGCATGTTTGCAGATATCACAGATAAATTCAAAACATGGAGTGATAACAAATATCAGCCGGGGCCCTTGAATTCCGGAGTCTATAATAATAAACAGTATACATTGCCGATACGAAGCAACTGTCTTTCACTATGGACGAATAATGCAATGATGAGTGCAGCAGGAATTGACAAGCTTCCCACCACATGGGATGAATTGGATGCTGCCTGTCAGAAGCTTCAGAAGGCAAACTCCAAAGTATACCCTCTGGCGTTTGCAGCTGTGAAGAGTGAAGAAGGAACCTTCCAGTTCCTGCCGTTCCTTCAGTCCACCGGGGCCGATGTAAACAATATTGGTTCTTCTGAAGGAGTCAAAGCATTTACATATATAACCAATCTGGTTAAGAACAAATATGTGAGTGCTGAGTGCATCAACTGGACGCAAAACGATGTCGAGAAACAGTTTGCATCAGGAAATGCGGCTATGATGGTCAACGGCTGCTGGCATATTCCAAATATGGCAAAAGATGCGCCGGATTTAAAGTATACCGTTGTATATATTCCAAAGGATAAACAATTTACCTCCAGTATGGGAGGTGAGAATCTCGGGATCACAAAGGCAACCAAAAATATTGATGCTTCATGGGATTTCCTGACATGGGTGCTCGGAACAGATAACAGTGTGAAATTCAATGTAGTCTCAGGGACAATCTCTCCACATTCCAATGCGACAGCTGAAATGCAATATCCTAAGGATCCTGTTATGAAGGTATTTATCGAACAGCTTGCTTATGCTGTTCCGCGCGGACCGCATCCAAAATGGCCTGAACTTTCCGCGGCTGTTCAGGATGCTATCCAGCAGAGCATCACCGGTGCAAAAACTCCTGAGACGGCAGCCAAGGATGCAGCAGCTAAGATTACACAGGTAAATGCATCAATAAAATAAAATCGGAACATTTAATTTGCCGCAAATTCACTATCTTAGGATTCTGGATTTGCGGCAAGATAATATCAATGCCAAACTTGAAAGGACTGACGAAGTATGGGCAGATTTGACAGGCCTTTGTTTAAAGGCAATGGTTGGGTGGAAGGAAAACGTATTTACTGGGAAGGCGAAGGAGAGGTCATGTGGCTTGAGCCATACGGGAAAAACAGTCTGAGATTCCGTGCTTCAAAGAGCCTGCATATCAAAGAGGATCTTGACTGGACCCTTCTGCCTCCGAATGAGGATGATGCGGTTATTGATGTAACCGATGAAAAGGCTGTTATAAGGAATGGTAAAATATGGGCTGAGGTATTCGGAGATGGTACCGTCAATTATTATGATCATACAGGCAAAGATTTGTTAAGGGAGTTCTGGATTGATGAGAGGGAGATTACAATTTCACTCCGCAGAGGCCGTGAGTACCGTGCCATATCAAGTGAAGCATTTGAAATAGATTTATACTTCAAGGCAAATCCTGATGAGCATTTCCACGGTATGGGACAGGACCCCAACGATTGCTTCGACCTGAAAGGTTCAACAATACCGCTTGAACAGAAAAATACAAAATGCACAGTCCCGTTTGCGATATCAAACATCGGGTATGGTTTTTTATGGAACAATCCGGCAATTGGGCGGGTTGAATTTGTCAACAACCATACCTTGTGGCATGCAGATGCTGCCAAACAGATAGATTATATAATTATTGCCGGTGACGAACCAGCGGAAATCATGCATCAATATACTGAAATCACAGGACGGGCGCCGGTACTTCCGGAGTGGGCGGCAGGCTTCTGGCAGTGCAAGCTTCGTTATGAGACACAGGAAGAACTGCTGGAGGTGGCACGTGAATATAAACGTAAGAATATTCCTGTTTCGGTTATCGTATGTGATTATTTTCATTGGACTGCGCAGGGGGAATGGAAGTTCGACTCTTCACGGTGGCCTGACCCGAAGGCAATGGTAGACGAACTCAATGAGATGGAAATGCGCCTTATGGTATCTGTATGGCCCACAGTAGATACCCGCAGTGAGAATTATGTTTATATGAGGAATAAAAATTATCTTGTCAGGGCAGAACGGGGGACATCGCTTTTTAAAATCATGCATGGCGCCGATACCTTCTATGATGCAATGCATCCAGGTGCGCGCAGCTTCGTATGGGGACGTGTAAAACAAAATTATTATGATTATGGAATAAAGATGTTCTGGTTGGATGAATCGGAACCGAGCTTTACTCCATATCATTATGACAATGTCCGCTATTATATGGGCAATGGTTCAGAGGTCTCAAACATATATCCGTTCTATTATGCAAAAACATTCCATGACGGTATGAAAGCTGCAGGAGAGACTGAAGTTGTAAACCTTCTCAGGTGCGCATGGCTCGGTTCACAAAGGCAGAGCATAGTAGTATGGTCCGGGGACATCGCTTCAACCTTCGGCAGCCTCCGCAAGCAGATCAAGGCCGGACTTAATTTCTCCTTCAGCGGAATACCATGGTGGACGACAGATATCGGCGGCTTCTTTAACGGTGACCCGGAGGATGAAAATTTCCGCGAGCTGCTGGTACGCTGGTTTGCTTTTGGTGCCTTCTGTCCGATATTCAGACTTCATGGCTTCCGGCTTCCATACAAGGATGTGAACCGCTATGACCCGAACTCATACAATCGTTCAGGCGGGCCCAACGAGGTATGGAGCTATGGAGAAGATAACTACAAGATTCTCGTTGACTTTATTTCCCTGCGTCAACGCCTGTTGCCTTACATTATGGAACAGATGAAAAAAGCTGCTGCAGACGGTACCCCTGTGATGCGTCCACTCCTGTATGACTTCCCGGAAGATGAGACAGCGTATCCTATCTTTGATGAGTACATGTTCGGTCCGGACATATTGGTTGCTCCGGTTATCAATGACGGACAGCGCAGCAGAGATGTGTACCTGCCGGAGGGTGCCGGCTGGACGGATCCGTATACGGGTAAAACCTATAATGGAGGGGTTACAGTAATGGTAGAAGCTCCAATGGAAAGAATCCCTCTGTTTCTTAAGAACGGAGTGAAGCTTCCTATCATTAAATAAGTTAGAATTCAAGGAGGCATATTGAATGAATTTTTTCAGAACGGACGGTTCCCGTATTATCTGGGAACGTGAAGGTGAAATTGTGTGGATCGAACCTTTTGGCAGGGATGCCGTAAGGTTCCGTGCATCAAAGAATATGCGCATATCTACCGAGGAATGGGGGGGTATTATACCACAGCCTGAAGTAAAAGCAGAGATTATAGTGGAGAACGATATGGTGCTCCTGAAAAACGGTAAAGTCACCTGTGAGGTGCTTTCAGACGGCAGGGTGTGTTATAAGGACCAAAGCGGTGCTGTGGTTCTTGAGGAATTCTACAGAGACCGCAGGGTAAGTATTGCGCCCATTCGCCCGGCTAGGTGCTACAGAGCTATTTCAAGCGATGCGTTTGAAACCGATGTTTACTTTAAAGCCAACAGGGAAGAGCACTTCTATGGAATGGGACAGTATTTGAATGACTGCCTCAATCTGAAGGGTGCTTCCCTGGAACTGGCACAGAAAAACACACAGTGCTCTATCCCATTCCTGCTTTCCTCAAGAGGCTATGGTTTTTTATGGAACAACCCATCCATCGGTAGAGCTGAGCTGGCGACAAACCATACTTTATGGCATTCCGACGGAACACGCCAAATTGACTATATCGTATTTTGCGAAGATACTCCTGCAAAAATCGTGGAAAAGTATTCTGAAATTTCAGGGCGTGCCCCAAAATTCCCAGAATGGGCAAGCGGTCTCTGGCAGTCCAAGCTCCGGTACCTGACACAGGAGGAACTGCTTGAGGTTGCCCGAGAGCACAAGAAGAGAGGACTGCCTGTTTCAGTCATCGTTTGTGATTATTTCCACTGGCCACAGCAGGGAGACTGGAAATTTGACCTGAAAAAATGGCCCGATCCAAAGGCGATGTGTGATGAATTGGAGAAGCTCGGAATGAAGCTGATGGTGTCAATCTGGCCAACTGTTGATCCCGAGAGTGAAAATTTTGATGAGATGCGGGACAGGGGATACCTCATGCGGACGGAACAGGGTGTGCAGTCGGTATTCCTGTACCTCGGACCGGAAATGTATTATGATGCGACAAATCCCGGTGCGCAGAAGTTCATCTGGAATGCAGCAAAAAAGAACTACTTTGACCTTGGAGTAAAGATGTTCTGGCTGGATGAAGCAGAGCCTGAGATGCGTCCATATGCCTACCAGAACGTCCGCTACTTTTTAGGCAATGGACGTGAGGTTTCAAACATATACCCTTTGATGCATGCAAAGGCGTTTTATGATGGTATGACAGAAGAGGAAGAAAAGGACATAGCAAACCTGATCCGCTGCTGCTGGATAGGCAGCCAGCGTTACGGGGTGGTAATGTGGTCGGGGGACTGCCCGTCTACCTTCGAGAACCTGCGCCACCAGGTCAAAGCTGCATTGAATATAGGTATTGCCGGTATTCCATGGTGGACATCGGATATTGGCGGATTTTTTGATGGAGATGCCAATGACCCGTCATTCCGTGAACTCATGGTCCGCTGGTATCAGTTCGGTGCTTTCTGCCCTGTTTTCCGTATGCATGGCTACCGCAGGCCCTATACTGTAAAGGTCGGCGGACAGGGAACCGGAGCACCGAATGAAATATGGAGTTATGGTGAGGAAGTTTACGGGATAATGAAAAAGTGGCTGATGATACGTGAAAAGCTTCGCCCGTATATAATGAAGCAGATGGATGCTGCACACAAATCCGGTACTCCGGTTATGAGACCGCTGTTCTATGACTTTCCACAGGATGCGGGTGCCTGGGAAGTTGAGGATCAATACATGTTCGGGCCGGATATCCTGGTAGCACCTGTTGTCAGCGAGGGACAGCGTGAACGCAGTGTATATCTGCCTTCCGGAGCAGTATGGAAAAATCCGTACACAGGTGAAAAGCTGATGGGCGGTTCTGCTATCACAGTATCCGCACCGCTGGATCAAATCCCTTTGTTCTTCCGGGATGGCAGCTCATTGCCCGAGATTGAATAAACTTGCATAGGCATGATTGTTTTAAATCATTATGTTTCAGCCAATTGACGGTATCGCCAAATCACAGGCGATACCGTCTTTTTAAAAAAAGTGGGAGGAGATGAATATATGAAAAAGGCGGAAGAAATCGGCGAAATCATGCATGGCCTTTCAAACAAAAACATGCAGGGGGTTCAGAAAGACAAAACCTCAAAGGTCTATTTTAATGTAGCAAAATTTCCAAAGCTTACTGAAATGCAGCAGGCGACTTTGCTGCTTCCTAAAAGGGTCAAGAATTATTCGGTTAACGGAAGCAGTGTTAGTATAAACATAGAGGGGCATTTCAAAATGCAGAACTTTGTATACAGGTATTTCGATTTCAGGCCTGTATTTGATGAACTGGATAATACCAGGAATATCGCAGTAAAGCTTACATTTACCAGTGAAGATACAATCAGGGTGCAGGCAGCGGAAGGTTTCTCGATTCCTGTAAACGACACCGAAATGATACGTGGTTTTGTGCCCCGGGAAGTTCCAGTGGAGGTATCTGATGAGAACGGGATATTGAGAATATACGGAGGCAAGTTGGAGGTCATAATTGATAAAGAGCACTGGAACCTTCAGATAGCCGACAAGTGCGGAAAAGGATTCTACAGGCAGTTCGGTAAGGACGAGCGCTCATTCATGCAGCATGAAATCTGTCCATTCGGCTTTTTGTACGATGGAAGCACTAATGAAAAATTTGCCTGTGAAGCGGTTTTCTTTGATGAGGATGAACATTTTTACGGCTTTGGTGAAAAATTCATGAGCCTTGACCGCAAGGGGCACAGCCTCAACCTGTGGAATACAAATGCCCTTGGCACAAACACCGAAAGAGCCTACAAGAACATACCATTTTTTATAAGCTCCGGAAATTACGGGGTTTTCTACAACACATCTTCGAAGCTGCAGTGTGATATGGGAAATACATTATATAAGGCGTATTCCGTCATGGTCGGGTCGGACAACCTTGATTTCTTCGTAATCCGGGGAGACAGCATGAAGGATATCATCCCAAAATACACAGATATCACTGGAAAACCCAATTTGCCTCCAAAATGGTCCTTCGGCATCTGGATGAGCAAAATCAGCTACGGTACAAGGGAACAGGTGGAAGCAGTTGCCAGAAGGATGAGGCAGGAACAGATCCCCTGTGATGTAATCCACATTGATACCGACTGGTTTGATGAGAACTGGATCTGTGACTGGAAATTCTCCGAAAAGAAGTTTCCCAAGGTCAAAGAGATGATTGACAGCCTTGCGGATGAAGGATTCAAGATTTCCCTGTGGCAGCTTCCATACATAGAAAGAGGAACGGACTTCAAAAGACTCCGTTCCTCTTTCTATGTATGGAAGCTGCCACAGGGAAATCTTGAATCCTTCATCCGCAAGGCTGTC
>Ga0129298_10000136_pt1 | contig 25385 bp, 15 predicted proteins | sample I19B2metaG_FD_94707 | JGI IMG/M metagenome (GOLD analysis project Ga0129298, IMG submission 94707) | Lake sediment bacterial and archeal communities from Gulf of Boni, Indonesia to study Microbial Dark Matter (Phase II) - ​I19B2 metaG | ecosystem: Environmental > Aquatic > Freshwater > Lake >... | reverse complement strand
GTAAGGAAGGATGTTCTGAACCGGTGTGAGATTTTTTCGAAAGACGGGGGATTTGTATTTGCTCCGATTCATAACATTCTGTCGGAAGTCCCACCTCAAAATATTATAGCAGCGTATAATGCAGTTAGGGAGTTTAATGGTATTTTACAACAAGGTATTCGGTAATCAGTATTCGGTAATCAGTATTCGGTAATCAGTATTCGGTAATCAGTATTCGGTAATCAGTATTCGGTAATCAGTATAGAATTGATATGAAATTTAATTTGATTTGAATATGGTTTATGTGAAGAGTTTTAGAGACCTTGAAGTATATAAGCTTGCCAGGGAGGTTTCAAAAGAAATCTATATAATCACTAAAGGTTTCCCTTCTGAAGAAAAATTTTCATTGACTGATCAGATAAGAAGATCTTCAAGATCAGTTGGAGCACAGATAGCTGAAGCCTGGGGTAAACGAAGGTATGAAAACCATTTCATTTCTAAGCTTACAGATGCTGATTCAGAACAACTTGAGACCCAACATTGGATTGAAGAAGCTGATGAATGTAATTATATTGATAGCAAAATAGCCAAAGAATTAATTCAAAAATGTGAATCCATAGGTAAGATGCTTCATTCTATGATTGATAAATCTTCAACATTTTGTAATAAATCCCAATAAAACCAGCCGATTACAGAATACTACTGAATACCGATTACCGATTACTTATTACCTTTAACTCTAACAATTCACTATTACAACATGACAGACCCCTCTTTCTCCCCTGACTATACAAATCTACTCTCAGTTCTTAATAACCAGAGACCAAAAAGATTACCGTTATATGAACATCACATTGATCCCCCATTTATCTCAAAAGCTCTTGGAGAGGATATAAATCCTGCAGGTCTTAAAGGAGATGACCTTGTAGGTTATTACAAAAAAGTGATTGGTTTCTGGAATAATATGACGTATGATGGTTTCGACTTTGAAGCTGCTATTTGCGATATTCTTCCCGGGCATGGCGCCATTCTTGGAGGCATGGCGGGACCGATCCAGACCAGGGATGATTTCAATAAATATCCATGGAATGAAATTCCTCAGATTTTTAAAACCACTTACATTCCTCATTTTGAAGCTATTCGCAAAACTTTACCACAGGGAATGAAGGCTTATGGCGGTTGCGGGTATGGAATCTTTGAGGCCAGTCAGGACCTTGTGGGATTTGAATATCTGTGTGTAATGCAATGCATGGATCCGGATCTTTTCCGTGAACTATTTATAAAAATTGGTGATCTATGGGTGGAGTTATGGAGCTGGTTAATCGAAAATTACCACGATCTTTTTGTCTTCTACAGAATGGGAGACGACCTTGGTCACAAGACTTCAACAATGCTTGAGCCCGATATTATAAGAGAACATATCTTCCCTCAGTATAAGAGAGTAATAGACCTTGTTCATTCTTCGGGTAAAAAATTTCTTCTTCACAGTTGTGGCTGTATTTTCCCTCTTATGGATGAAATAATAGGTCTTGGGATAGATGCCAAACATTCCAATGAAGATCAGATTGCTCCATTCATAGCGTGGATTGATAAATATTCCTCAAGGATAGGCCTCTTTGGAGGCTTTGATCTTAATCTTATCATCCTTAATAAACCGGAGGAAGTTTACAGGAATGTTCTGGAGATGGGAACAGTATACCGTGCCAAAGCTAATGGTTACGGACTTGGTTCAGGTAATTCAATTCCGGGGTACATTCCGGTTGACGGGTTTATGGCAATGGTGGAGGCTGCGAAGGAGATCCGAAGACACTGAAAAATCTGATAATTATAAACTATCTTACCGATCACAAATTACCGATTACCGATTACCGATCACCGATCACCGATCACCGATTACCGATCACCGATTACCGGTTACCGGTTAAACTCCTCAACTGCATCAAACAAAGCCACAACATTCTGAGGCGACACATCAGGAAGGATATTATGAATTGTATTGAAAACATATCCTCCGTCTTTACTGAATACTTCAAGGTTATGAAGCACATGCTTCCTTATCTCTTCAGGGGTTCCCTGATTAAGAACACTTTGTGTATTGCAGCCACCACCCCAGAAAGTAAGATCCTTTCCGAATTCTTTCTTTAACCGCTCCGGTTCCATGTTTACTGCATTGATCTGTACCGGATTGATTATTTCAAATCCTGCATTGATGAGTCCCGGGATGAGTTCATAAATACCTCCGCAGACGTGCAGCATTGTATGTGCTGTGGAATGGGATTTTACATAATCACACAGGATCTTATGTCTGGGACCGAAAAACTCATCATATGTCTCCCTGGGCATGAAAGGTCCTGTATTGGTCCCGAGGTCATCGCCGAATTTTATAATATCAACCACATCGCCGACCGACTCACAAATCTTGGCAAGGAATGCCATATGTCCTTCCATCAGTTTATCCAGCAGGCGGTGAACATTCTCCGGTTCCAGGTAAAGGTCCATAAGGAAATTATCAATTCTCCTGAGGAAGGTTCCCCATTCAAAAAGGTTACAACCGATTCCGATAAGAAGAGCCTTATCTGTTTTTGCCTTTTCACGAATTATAGTCTCTCTCAGCATCTTCCAGAAATCCTTTTCATCAAGGTGATCGAAAGGGGTGAAACCGAATCCGCCCCATATTACTCTCGACATCTCCCTGCCAATATCGATGTAATCAGAAGGGTATCCGTCAAGATATGGAAATATCTGCTGGTCAAAGAAAGTTGCCCCCACAGGCATTTTACCGATAAACTCACCTGTCTTTCCCGGAGCCAGCCAGCTGTTGTCAGGCTGTTTCACAGGATTGAACCATTTCGGGTATAAGGCAGGAACGCCCTTAATAAGCTCAAGCTCCTGCCAGTAATCATCAGGAGTGTTAAAGAAGCGTCCCACATCCAGTACATCGACATTGAAATGGTTCAGGAGTTCCATTTCAGGTTGGGTTACCTGCTGAATGACATCATAAACCCTGTTTTTCAGATGAGTCATTCTCAGATGTCGTATCAGGTTATGATATGCAACAGCGGATATACCGGAGCTGGGTGTAGCTCCAAGATCAACCGGTACCCTGTCGGGTTGCATGTGACTGATTGCTGAAAGAATACGTTCTCTTGAATTCATTTTGCTTCTTTTTTAAACATCCCCCTCGCCCCCTTCAAAGGGGGAATAAGGCAGTGTGTCATCTGTGTTAAACTAAAATCATGGTTGGCTGGCGCCGATTTGCAATCGGTGCCATATTTGTCAGCACGGATTACGCTTCGCTAAATCCACACTAGCGTCCAACTGTAATTAAAATTCTACCTCAATAAACTTGACTTCAAAAGGATTGAGCTTTATTGACTCAAGCGGCTGTCCGACAAATTTACCCACGGCATTAACTTCTGTTAATTTTTTAACAGCACGTCCGGGTACTGCCGATGATACTTTAACCTCAGCATTTGTCCCTTCAAGTTCACGGAATCTCAGCAAAATCGCACCTGGCTTTGTAAATGAAGGTCTGCTGTTTGTGAGCATTGCATTCTTGTCACCGGTCAGCTTAAGCGTTTCAAGTACAGGCGATGCTAATTCATTTTCACCTGCAGGGAAAGTTCTTGTCGGAAAATGATTCCTTTCACCCCAGGCATACTTGGTTGCAAATGTGTTAGTAGTATCAGAGGAAGATGTTATCTGGTAACCCCAGCTGAAAGCTCCTTCCTGGTAAGCCCTGAAGTTGGTAAACCAGTAGTTATTCATAACCCATGAATAGAGCCATGTCTTGCCTGCCTCCGGTGTCCTGTCGTACTTATTCATGTTGAAGTCGCTGAAATGCCACAGCGGAACCTCATTGCTCACAACAACTATCTGTCCGCTTTTTCCACGCACTGCCACAAAATTCTGTGCTGCATTCCAGTCTGTTGAAGAACCGGGCAACTGCTGACCCTGTGAAAGTATACCGCCTATAGTCTCAAATACAATACGTGAACCTGGCAATGAGAATGGAAATGCAATATAAAGGGCTTCCGGATCAGTAATTATAAGCTTTCTAGCCATATACCTGATCTCTATTTTCTTGCGGTTGTTATATAGTCTTATTTCAGTATCTATTCCTTTTGGTGACCCTTCAGGTCCTTTCTCAAATCCATCGAGGTCAGATGAGATCTTTACACTTTCCCAGACAGAACCCTTTACTCCTTTTTCGATTTTTACATTTGAGACTGTTGACCTGATAAAGGGCGATACATCCCGTTTCTCACTGGTCTCCCGTACAGGCTGACCTAATTTAAAAGGATTCTGTGAATCAATAAGTTCCATTTTAAGTTCCTTGTCATACAGAGAATTTATAGATCCGGTGGTTTTGTCAATAACAAGTTTATAAAAATCATTTTCAAGCACTTCACTATTCCCTTCCTCATCATCCCTGGCATTAAATCCCGGCAGTTCAATTTTAAGTGCCTTATATCCCATAGCAGGTATATCCTTTACTTCAAGAACCCACCAGGCTCCTTCTGCCCTTTTTGAAACAATCTGGGCCGGTACTTCTTCTCCAGTTGCTATGTCAACAATCCTGGTCCTTGTGCGGATAGGAAGTACTTCAAAATCAACAAAAAGACTGACAGTGCCTGATCTTTCCCACCCCAGCGGATTCATTACATAAATAATCGGAAAATCAGCCTTTTTCAGATATGGCTGAAACCTGGCAAGTGCCTCCTCGTTTAACAATGTCACTTTCTTAAGTGCTTCCCAGGCATATGCTCCCTTCTGCAGCCATTGTTTGGTAGAATTCTCAGAATATGGGTGACTTACACTCTCATCAGCTCCGCATGTATGCTCATCGAAGAAGATGATGTTCTCACTTATGTGATCGAGATTTGATTCAAGCTCAGGATTAAGCTCCCCTCCCATTGCTGAAACCATTGCAAACAATCCCTCATCAACCTGTTTGATATTCTTTGCCTTACGCGACTCTGCAGTTTCGCGTGAGGTGGAACCATATCCGTCGGTCCACCAGTCGAGCCAGGCATTTCTGTAAACAGGAAGCTTATCGGCATAATTCTTTTCAACATACTCGGGGAATTCGCTTGCCACTGAGAGTCTAATTTTGGGAAACTCATATTTCCTGTTCCATGCTGTTACATTTGCACATGCTGCTGTTGAAGGGGGTGCATTATCGGTAAAATACCCGGAAAACTGGACTCCGATCCTGTCGAAAGGATATCCCTTTTTATCAAGATCGGCAAGGTGGCCAAGAAGGTTTTCCGGCTTTATCATTTCACCTTCTGCCCCGAAAAAATTACCTGTCATATAGTGATCAGCCCTGAATGCGAGCAATCTTGCTCCCGACGGAGATTCCCACCAGAAACAGGTTGGCTTGTCGAAAGGCAATACCGACCTTGTTTCATTGATCCCCATTATAAGATATTTTACACCGGTGTTTTTAAAATAGTCGGGCATGCACCATGCAATACCATTTACATCATTCTGCATGGCTGCCTTAACAGGAATATTCAGCTTACTGAATTCCTTCAGCGGCTGGAGAAAATCAAACATCACATTTTCATCAGCTATCTCGGCCATGTTTGCATACATTCCCATAACCTCTATTCTTCCTTCTGAAATCCTTTTCAGAAATCTTTCAATCTGCACCTTTGGTCTAGAACGCAGGTATTCCCGAGTAACCCATGATGATTCGCATGTCCATCGGAATTTTGACTCATCAGGCAGATTGTCGGTCTGATCACAATAATCAAGTACATAGTCAATATATCTCATCTGTTCTGCCAGAATCTCCGACTGGGGACGTGTATACCCAATATCCGTGTGGGAATGCTGGACCAGATATATATCCCATTTTTTGGGAGGAACAACATTTATTGAGTAAGATGCAACTTCACCTTCATCGATCTTAACATTTATGGTGATTTTCCTGGATTTTGTTACAGCCGGCACTGTTACCAGGAATTTATTCATCCCTTTCTTCAGGACATCCTTAACAGAAGTTTTCCCTTCATAGGAAATCAATATCTTTCCTTCTTTCTCCGACCGGCAGTTAACAACTATCTGCTGGAAAGCTTTTCCTCCCTCCCTGAAGAGTACAGGTGCATTTAATAATTCGATACCCGGAGGTGTGGTATTCTGAGCTGACAGACTTGTCAGAAATAATACAAGCGATAGCATGAAAATGATACCGGTTTTGCAAATCTTTATTTTTTCCATAATTTTCAAGGGTATATTATCTCAAAAATAGGAAACATAAATGAGTAAACAATAACCTGAAAATCTTTCGGTATGAAAAAACTTACAACCTTAATTGCTGCTGTTATTCTAACTCTTGTTCAAAGTTGCGGGCCAGGAAAACAGGCCGACAATACTTTGTCAAAGAAAGAATTTGATGATGGCTGGAAACTACTCTTTGACGGAAATACATCAAGGGGATGGATAAATGCCAAAACAGGGAATTTCCCTGTTTCAGGCTGGGAAATCAAGGACGGAACCATTATGACGAATCCTGAAAAAAAAGGTGAAAATGGCGGTGGGGATATTGTATCGGAAGGAAAATTCCGGGACTTTGAACTCTCGGTTGATTTTAACTACAAACCGGGCGCCAACAGCGGAATTAAATATTTTATTGATACTGAAAGAGACAGCGGAATCTACAGATCGATAGGATGTGAATACCAGATTCTCGACGACAGGCTTCATCCCGATTCAAAGGCAGGTATCTCGGGTAATCATAAACTTGCCTGCCTCTATGATCTTATCCCTCCGGTACATGTAAAAGATAATGGCCCAGATACATGGAACAATGCCAGGATAATTGTTAAAGGCAATCATGTTCAGCACTGGCTTAACGGTCAGATGACTGTAGAATATCACAGGGGAAGCCCGGAATGGAAAGAGGCGGTTTCAAAAAGTAAATTCAAAGCTATATCCGGATTCGGAGAAACTGTCGAAGGTCGTATTCTTCTGCAGGAACACGGTGATATTGTGGCGTTTAAGAATATAAAGATAAGGGAGATAAAGTAGAAGAGACAGGCGACAGGCGTCAGGATAAAAGCTCCCATCTAGGTAGGACTTGTCCCAATACAGCAAAAGGTTGGGGTAGTTGAAATAGAGGCTTAACAAAAGTTTCCCCTCCTTTTGAAGGAGGGGTGGCCGGGACGATTGATTATCTGATTATTACAAGGTTCATTTCCCGGCCGGGGTGGTTGATTTAAATGAACTTTACTCATAATCCAATTGACAGTAATAAAATACAGGCGCTTAGAAACAATTATCTTTTCAGGTTAGCTTTAGATTAAAATAATATGGATTAAGTTCAGGTTAGTATTCTTGTAAATTTCTTAACAAATAGGTAAGAATATGAAAGTTATTTGTAATGAAAATAATGATCATATCAGATGGGCTAATCAACCACCCCGGCCGCATTGAGGCTTTGCAATACTATGATAAACATTGCATTGCGGCCACCCCTCCTTCAAAAGGAGGGGAAACTTATACTACATTTTCCTGCAACAGATTTATACTTAGCTTGAAGGCTATGGTATTGGGGATGAGTTTCTTTGAGGTAAATTATTATCTTTGATTTGTAGATTTATCTAATAAACACTGCCATGAAAAATCTTGCATTGCTATTATTCATCTCATTGTCTGTTGCAATAATTTCATGTAACAAAGATTCGGAATCTGAGAGATTTAAGCTTCTCACTGATCCTGTCTGGAAAAGTGACAGCCTTCTTGCAAATGGAGTAAATGCAGGTGGTCCTGGTGGAGTTCTTGAAAAATTCAATGGCAGGGTAAAGTTCAATAAGGATGGCACAGGTACATTTGGTGTTTATGAAGGGACGTGGAGATTTGCTTATAAAGAGACACAAATAGTTATTGAAACCGATTCCCTTCCAATCCCTCTTACCACAAAAATAGCTGAACTGAATGCTGCCTCGCTTAAAATAACAACAAGCTATCCAAATCTGACAACAGGGATCACTATAAATATCAGGATGACATTTAAACCTGAATAATGCGATACTACCTTTTAACTGTTGCATTAATAATCAAATCTCTTATAACCGTTACCATTTCCCAGGGGATTGTATCCGGCTTTGTTACTGATAATGTCACTGGGGAACCGGTTCAGGGTGTTTATGTCATCAGTCCACCTAACCATGGTACAATAACCGGTGAAGATGGATTCTACTCAATTTCATGTAAACCGGGCGATAATGAAATAACGTACCAGTTTATCGGTTATAAAACCATTAAAAGAACTGTTAACATTATAACAGGTGATACTGTCAGAATCAATATCGGACTAGACATGGATATCAAAGAGATAGGCCAGATAGTCGTCAGTGCCGACAGGGCAGAAAAGCAGGTGGCAGAACTGACAGTCTCAATGGATATACTAAAAACTACCGATTTTCTTAACAAACACATAACTGATCCTCAGGAACTTATTACAAAAACTGCAGGTATTGAAGTTCTTGACGGTCAGGCATCTGTAAGGGGAGGAAGCGGATTCAGCTATGGTGTCGGAAGCCGTGTAATGGCTCTTATCGACGGTTTGCCGGTTGTTTCACCCGATGCAGGGAATATTAAATGGCAGTTCCTCCCACTTGAAAACATAAGGCAGATAGAAATAATTAAGGGTGCATCCTCAGTCCTCTACGGTTCTTCAGCATTGAACGGTATTATCAACTTCCGGACAGCTGATGCATCCGGCCAGCCGGAGACTAATTTTTACGCAGAAACAGGAATATTCGGCAAACCTGATAATAAGAACTGGGAATGGTGGGATTCCCCCAGGATATTTACATCAGCATCATTCTCTCATCTCCGGAAAGCAGGAAAAAATGATATTGGAATTGGCCTGAGTCTCCTTTCAGACAACAGTTACAGGAAATATAATGACGAGAAACTTGCAAGGATCAGCTTCAGACTTAAGCACCGCAACGCCAGGGTAAAAGGATTGTCTTATGGAATCAATCTTAATTCAGGTATAACAGATAAAACCGATTTCATTCTCTGGGAAGACGCTGAATATGGTGCATTGAAACAGGATACTTCAAGTGTTTCAGAATTAACCGGGACATTTCTGGCTGTCGATCCGTATCTTACATTCAATAATTCAGGCCGTTTCCGGCATGACATAAGAGTGAGGTTCCAGTCATCGAACAACAGATTTCCGGTTCGTACCGAAAATAATTCTGATGCTTATTCACTGTATGCTGAATATCAGGGTTTCTTCAAATTATCTGATATTTTTTCCCTGACTGCCGGAGCATCTGAGACATACAGTAATGTAAAGTCCAATTTCTATGGTGACCATGAAGGTATGAACATTGCTGGTTTTACCCAGCTGGAGGCTGAACCTGTACATAAGCTTAAACTGGTTGCAGGTATAAGGTTGGAACAGAATTCTCTCGATAATAAGAATGACAGAATTGTACCTGTTGTAAGATCCGGGATCAACTGGCAGGCAGCAGAATATACATTTCTCAGAGCATCATTCGGACAGGGATACAGATACCCTTCCATAGCTGAGAAACATGCCTCCACCACCCTCGGATCTGTTAAAATTTTCCCGAATCCCTATGTTGAAGCTGAATCAGGATGGAACACAGAGATAGGTATAAAGCAGGGGGTAAAGATCGGAAAAGCAACAGGGCAGGCTGACCTGGCTTTCTTCCTTACTCAGAATAAGGATATGATAGAATATGTATTCAGCAACTATCCCGATCCGGTTACAGGTATCTTTGATCTGGGATTTCAGGCCAATAATATTGAGCAGGCAAGGATTTACGGGTATGAGCTCGAATTATCCCTGGGAGGTAATTATAATGATTTCATCCTTACTTCCACAGGAGGATATACCTATATACATCCGGTTGAATTCAACCGGGTCACCAACCAATCATCTGATATCTATCTGAAATACCGGCGTAAACACTCGGCAAAAATCAGTTTTGATTTAACTTACAGGAAGTTCGAAACAGGTTTAACCTTATATGCAAGGTCGAAAATACTCAACATTGATGATGTGTTTCTTAATGAAGCAACACGAGAACAGATCCTTCCCGGATTTTATAATTACTGGCAGGATCATAACACAGGATATTTCATGATTGATTGGAATACAGGCTACCACATAAATAAATCGCTTGTACTTTCATTTGCAGTTAAGAATCTGACAAATACAGAATATATGGGTCGACCGGGTGATATTCAGCCTCACCGGAATGTGAGCCTCCGGGTGTCAGGGAGCTTTTGATCTCTGTGAATCTCTGTGTGGATTATAAAATATATACTGATAATCATTAAACAAGAAGAAATGAATCAAACATTTAAGGCAGGTCTCATTATTTCTCCCCTGCTGTTAACATTTTGCACCAGAGGATCTCAGGACAAGCCTTCAGGTGAACGTCCAAACATCCTGATTGTTATGGGTGATGATATTTCATATCCTCATATGGGAGCCTACGGTACCAAATGGGTTAAAACACCGGGATTTGACAGGGTAGCGGCAGAAGGAATCCTTTTCAGGAATGCATACACTCCCAATGCCAAATCCTCACCTTCAAGGGCTTGTTTTCTTACAGGACTGAACAGCTGGCAACTCGAAGAAGCTGCCAACCATGTACCTTTTTTCCCTCCCAAATTCAGGTCCTTCATGGAATCCCTTTCAGCAAACGGATATTCCACAGGACATACCGCAAAAGGCTGGGCACCCGGAGTAGCTCTCGACTCAGCAGGTAATCCGAGGCAGCTGACAGGAAAGGCATACAATTCGAAAAAACTGACTCCACCGACAACAGGGATCTCAGAAATTGATTATGCATCCAATTTTGAAGAATTTCTCAATACAAAAGATGCAGGCTCTCCATTCTGCTTCTGGTATGGTTCACTTGAACCACACAGGATTTATGAATATGGATCAGGTGTCAGCAAGGGAGGTAAAAAAACAGTTGAAACAGGCAATATCCCCGCTTTCTGGCCAGACGACGAAAGGGTAAGAAATGATATGCTCGATTATGCATTTGAAATTGAGCACTTTGACAATCACCTGGTAAAAATGCTGGAGATCCTCGAAAAAAGAGGTGAGTTGGAGAATACCATCGTAATTGTGACAGCAGATAATGGCATGCCCTTCCCCAGGGTAAAAGGACAGGCATATGAATATTCCAACCATATGCCACTGGCTGTTATGTGGGGAAAAGGGATAAAAAAACCAGGCAGGGAAGTCAATGATTATATAAGCTTTATCGATTTCGCACCAACACTGCTTGAGGTGGCAGGGATATCTCCTTCTGCATCAGGTATGCATAAAATGGAAGGAAAAAGCTTTTCCGATATCTTCTCAAGCAGAAAAAAAGGCTTTATTGATAAGAAGAGGGATCATGTTCTTATCGGCAAAGAACGACACGATGTTGGACGTCCCGATGATGCGGGATACCCGATAAGAGGTTTAATAAAGGATGGTTTTCTTTATCTGAAAAACTATATACCTGAAAGATGGCCTGCAGGGAATCCTGAAACCGGATATCTTAATTGTGACGGAAGCCCTACCAAAACTCGGATACTGAATATAAGACGAAGCGGGATATCATCAGAATTCTGGAAACTTAACTTCGGGAAGAGAGATGATGATGAACTTTATAATATCACTGGTGATCCGGAATGTCTTGTCAACCTTGCAAATGATCCCGGTTATAATGTAATCAGAAGAAGGCTGAATAATCAGCTCTATGATGAGCTTCTTAAGCAGGAGGATCCAAGAATAAAAGGTAATGGAGATGTTTTTGATAAATACCCGTATGCCGACTCTCGTACAAAAGATTTCTATAACAGGTACATGAAAGGTGAGATCCACCGTAAAACTGCAGGATGGGTAGATTCAACAGATTTCGAAACAAAAGGATTCTGAACTAAATAATTTTAACCACAGAGGGCACAGAGTATTTACACTGAGCACACAGAGATAATGACTCTGTGAACTTTGTGATTGTCTGAGAGAAACGAAGACCTTTGTGAACTCTGTGGTAAAAAAACAACCAACATATATTTCAGAAATGTTGCATTCTTCCAAATAATCATTTAGTTTCATAAAAAAGAGATTATTATGAAGTTACATAATTACATTCAGGGCATAAAAATAGTTTTTATACTATCTTTTATCTGTATATTAAGCAGTTGCAAGGACAATCTTCCCAATGAAGTGAAGGTACCCGACTTTGCAACCCTTTCGGCTCAATTTAATGAACCCCCTGCCGAATATGCTTCAGGCCCTCTGTTTACATGGGATGAAAAAATAAATAAGGAGGAGATTGACAGTTTTCTGATAAGTTTCAAAGAGCAGGGAGTCATGCAGCCATTTATCCATCCCAGACCCGGACTGGTTACCGAATATCTCTCTGAAGAGTGGTTCGATCTGTACAGGTATACAGTGGAAAAGGGAAAAGAGCTCGGCATGAAGGTATGGATCTATGATGAAAACTCTTATCCCAGCGGATTTGCAGGTGGTCATGTTCCTGATCAGATGCCTGAATCGTACAATCAGGGACAGGGACTTACAATGACAAAAGTCGAAACACTGCCTGATACTGCCGGAAAATACTATCTCATTCTGAAAGATGAAGCAGGTAAAATTACAGATATCACAGCTTCTCTGGCTTCAGAAAAAGGTAAAAAAGGCAGCTATCTTCTCTTTGCAAAAACATATAATGCCAAATCAGACTGGTATGGTGGTTTCAATTATGTTGATCTTCTCCTGCCTGGTGTAACACAGAAATTCATCGATATAACAATGACCGGATATGAGAAAAATATTGGTTCCGAATTTGGAAATACCGTACCCGGCACTTTTACTGATGAACCGCAGATTAGTTCTCCCGGAGGTATCAGATGGACACCAGACCTGTTCGAAGTTTTCATGCAGCAATGGAACTATGATCTGAAACTGAATCTTCCTTCTTTATTTGAAGAAACAGGAGACTGGAAAAAGGTAAGACATAATTACACACAGACCCTCCTTCAGCTTTTCATCGACAGGTGGGCAAAACCCTGGTATAACTATTGCGAGGAAAAGGGGCTGATATTTACAGGACATTACTGGGAACATGAGTGGCCAAATATGCACCTTGGGGGCGACAATATGGCCATGTATGCCTGGCACCAGATGCCGGCCATTGATATGCTTTTCAACCAGTTCAATGACAGTTCATCTTTTGCCCAGTTCGGAAATGTGAGATCTGTAAAGGAACTTGCAAGTGCTGCCAATCAGACCGGCAGACAGAGAAAGCTCAGCGAGACATATGGAGCATCGGGATGGGACCTGTCATTCAGGGATATGAAACGTAACGGTGACTGGGAATATGTACTCGGCGTGAACTTCATGAACCAGCATCTCACATATTTCACTATGTCCGGTGCAAGAAAATATGACCATCCACCAACCTTTGACTACCATGAACCATGGTGGAACGATTACAGGTATATTAACGATCACTATGCCCGGCTTTCACTGGCATTGTCAGCAGGACGCCAGATCAACGACATCCTGGTAATTGAACCTTCAACAAGCGCCTGGCTGTATGATTCTTATGTTAAACAGAATCCACGTTGCCATGAGATAGGTCAGGTCTTCCAGTCCTTCATAACAAAGCTTGAAAAGAGTCAGGTTGAATACGATCTGGGATCAGAAAATATTATGAAGGATATGGGAAGCGTTTCAGGAGGGAAGCTGAAAGTAGGAAAGATATCCTACTCCAGGGTTGTCATTCCTCCATACACTGAAAATCTTGATCAGAGTACATTTGAACTGATCAGGAAATTTGTTTCATCGGGAGGAATGCTGATAGCTTTCTCGGAACCAACACTTGTCAACGGTTCAAAAAATGATGAGATGACAAAATTCTTCAGTGATAACTCAGCGAAAATTATAAAAGAATCTGATCTTAATAACGAAATAATTGCAAAACACTTTTCACAAGAGGAAATTGATTTTGCCATTGAAGAAGGCGGAACACTTTATCATCAGCGAAGAGTTCTTTCAGACGGGCAGCTTATATTCCTGGTAAACTCTGATCTTGAGGCATATGTAAGAGGTTCGTTTACAATGAAAGGCAGTGAAGCAGCTGAACTAAATACACTTACAGGTGAGATTTATGGCTACCCGGTAAAAACATTGAATGGAAAAGTTAGTCTCTCAATTTCGATACCTCCTGCCGGAAGTCTGCTCCTCTTCATACCTGAAAATGATAACAATTTTGTCGTACCATTAAGACAAATACCCACAAATGTTGTTGAGTCCCCCTTCCCTGTAAATATAAACAGGGAAAAGGAGAATGTGCTGATGATTGATTTCTGTGACATTGATCTGGGAAATGGTCCGGTTAAGGATCTTCACACCTTTAATGCTGCTGACACTGTTTTCAAATATCACGGCTTTATTAATGGCAATCCATGGAATACATCTGTGCAGTTCAGAACCAACATTATTGACAGAGATACTTTTAATGTCAATACAGGATTTACAGCTTCATATCATTTTACCGTCAGGGATAATTTCGATGTTACAGGATTAAAGGCAGTGATAGAGCGTCCATGGAACTGGAGTGTAACAATCAACGGCATGGAGATAAACGCAGAGCCCGGAGCCTGGTGGCTCGACAGGTCGTTCAGGGTCTTCAGCATCGGAAAACACGTTAAACAGGGAACAAATACAGTTACTCTGAAAGCCTCACCAATGAAAGTACATGCTGAGGTGGAACCTGTTTACATTGTTGGTGATTTCTCACTTATACCTGATGAAAAAGGATGGTTGATTAAGAAGCCTACCGGAATATATACAATGGACAGCTGGAAGGACCAGGAGATGCCTTTCTATTCATGGGGAGTAACATACAGCAGGGAATACAGCATTGAAAAAACAGAGGGAGAATGGGCTGTTTCTCTTAAAAAATGGTCTGGTACTGTTGCGGAAGTATATGTGAATGGAAAGCAGGCAGATCCGATAGCATTCCCGCCTTATACCACTGATGTAACCGGACTCATTATACCCGGCATGAACAAAATTGAGGTTAAGGTTATAGGCAGTCTGCGAAACCTCCAGGGTCCGCATCATTCAAAACCAAACCCGGGTTTTGTAACTCCATGGACATGGAGGAATATTGAGAAATATCCTTCCGGAAAGGATTACAGCTTCCCTGACTACGGATTGTTTGAGGAGTTTGTGCTATTAAAAAGCAATTAGCTAATTTATTTTTTAACACGGAGTTACACTGAGTTTTCACGGAGTTTCACGGAGTCTAAAACAGTGCAACTCTGTGCACCTCCGTGAAACTCCGTGGTTAAATAGAATTTGACCTATTGTGCTATTTTTTCGAATAAAACTGAAATTCCAATCCAATATCCTAATTATCAAAAGATTATTTTAGACTTGTTGGAGAATTCAATTATTTTTCTACTTTTGACAGAACTTTTATTGTAATGCCGGATCGCAATCCGGCACTGCTGGTACTGCAGGATCGCGATCCTGCACTAACTGAATAATTAATTTAATAAATTAATCTATGAGAAAACTTTTAACATTTGTTGCTGCCACATTAATTGCAGGCAATCTGCTTGCAGGCGGACTGGTTACCAATACTAACCAGAGTGCCATGTTCACACGTCTGCAGAACCGCAATGCCTCAACAAGTATTGATGCAGTCTACTACAACCCTGCCGGTCTGACAAAACTTGGAAATGGTTTTTTTGCATCCATCAACAATCAGACTATCGGTCAGACAAGGACCATCAGTACCAACTATGCTCCCATAACCGGGTCACCAAAGGATTATGAAGGCAGTGTTAGTGCTCCTTTTTACCCGGGAGTTTATGTTGCTTATAACACCGGAAAACTATCTTTCTCCGCTGGTTTCAATCCAATCGGTGGTGGCGGTGGTGCAACATATGAAGAAGGGCTCCCTTCGTTTGAGGCTCAGTTGGCTGAGATACCTGCTCTCCTTACATCTCAGGGTATACCAACAACTGCTTATGATGCAGAAATCTTCTTTGAGGGAACATCAGTTTATTTCGGCTACCAGGCTAACGTCGCTTATAAAATCAATGATCAGCTTTCATTAGGTGCCGGATTCAGGCTTGTAACAGCCAAAAATACATATAACGGATACATCAGGAATATTCAGATAAATCCAAATTATCCTGCTTTCGGGACAAAATATACCGGAGTAATGAATCCGGCACCCGGATTCTTTACTGACGGAGCCAATTATTTAGCCGGAGTCTCTACTCTGTGTGCTAATACAGCTACTGCATTACAACCAATAATTACAGGTGGTGGTGGCAGTGTTCCTCTGTCAAATGGGACAGCGGTTGGAATGACCCCAGCTCAGGTTGCAACACTTCAGGCAACAATTACGGCTTTGGGTGGCAATCCGGCTGGTATGACCATTGCACAAACTCAGACATTTTTCAATACTACTTCAACTACTTACGCAACTAAATCAGCAACAATGGCAGGTCTGTCTTCTCAGACACAGGACAGGACTGTAGATGTTGAGGAGACAGGAACAGGCTATACTCCTATACTGAGTGCCAATTATTCTCCGTCTGATAAGGTAAATATTTCAATCAGGTACGAATTCAAAACCAACCTCGAACTTACAGCAAAAGTTAATAACGGAATGGATGGCGGCGGATTATATACAGACGGTGAAAAAACAATTGCGGATATGCCTGCACTGCTTGCAATCGGAGGTGAATTCAAGCCTATGGATAAACTTCTGGTCGGTGCCACATTCAACACCTATTTTGACAAGAATGTCGATTACGATGGCAGCGAATCAACAGATATCGATATGATTGACAATAATTTCCTTGAATATGGACTTGGGGCAGAATATAGCTTCTCAGAAAAACTAAGGGCAAGTCTTGGCTGGGTAGCGACTTCAACAGGAGTCAATGAGAACTACCAGAGCGATATGAGATACAGCGCCAATACCAATTCGTTTGGCGGTGGCATAGGTTATCGTATCACCCCAATGATCGATCTTAACATCGGCGGTCAGTATACCATGTACCAGGATGTTACAAAGGACTATACAAGAGCACTTGGTGCATATACCGAAACATATGGTAAACAGACATGGGTTGTTGCTTTAGGTCTTGATTTCTATTTCGGAAAAACAGAATAGAAGATTTAAATGATACTCAATAGAAAAGAGGCTGCAATACGGCCTCTTTTTTTTACATCAATTTTACTCCAATAAATCCACCCCTAAATCCCCCAGGGGGGACTTTAGAATTAAGAACAATCGTACAAAAGATTTAAGGAGTCTGAAATTCTGATTTCAAAAAGCCCCCCTATGGGGGGTTTGGGGGTCAATATCTTATACCCTGCAGATTAAGCTGTTCAATATATATCTTCCCTCCTCTTGAACTCATGGAAATCAGCTTTTTATAATATTCACCGGCCTGAACCGTGTGACCGGTATCAGTTGCCAGCTTTACTATATTATAATATACCAGGGCTTTAATTCCATTGAACTTTCCTGCCATATCAACCATCTTTGTAAACTTGTCAAGAGCCTTCAGCGATTCCCCGCGTTCAGCAAGGGAGAATCCTTCATCAAGCCTGCTGTTGATATATTCATCAAGCACTACACCGTAAAAAGAAAAACAGTTTTCGTAACACTCTTCCTTTAAATCGATATAAGCATACTCTCCGGTAAGGGGAGGAAATGTGAGTGTAAAACTGAGCTTCTCTCCCGGCTTCTTAAAAGTATAATTGTCAGGGCAAACCGGAATTCCGGTTGCGCTGATCACTTTGTATCTGTTTCCTGCAGGATCGGTTATGTAAATTTTTCTGTCGGCACAGAATGTACCATTTTCTATACGGTTCTCAATTGTAAAGTTTACTACAGTCTTTTCTATTGTAATCTCAACTTTAGCAATATCGAGGGTCTCATGGCTTTTAAGACCAAAATTCGGCTTAACCGTAGTCTGTGAGTATCCGTGGACAAATGAGGTAATGAACAACAAGCCTGCGAAGTATCTTTTCAGTTTCATAATTATATTTTATTGTCTTTGCAAGGTAATAATCTTTACAGTACCTGATATCACTTCATAGTGGTGATACAACTCATATTTACTGACCCCAATAATGCTGTATAAGAAATCCTCCCTGATCTACTAAAACACTGTTTTTCTTTTGTAACATTTTAGTAATATTTTCTTAATCCGCACTTAACATCGCCGTAACAATATCAAAGGATTTTTGTACCGGCAAACATATGAACATAATTAAAGAATAATGGAAACAAATTTTTCAATGCTAAAAAGGGTATTTATTACAATGTTTTTGATCATATCAGTTGCTTTTGCACTGACAGGTCAGACAGGTACAATTGAAGGAAAAGCAACTGATAAGAAGACGGGGGAAGCACTGCCGGGAGTAATGGTTACGATTGATGGTACAACAATGGGAGCTTCTGCCGATATTGACGGGAAATTCATAATAACTAATGTGAAGCCAGGGAAATATAAACTCAGAGCTTCATATATTTCATTTGATCCGCTTGTATTTGAAGGGGTTGAAGTGAAGGCAGGCAAGACTACCTCTGTTCCGGTTGTAATGTCAGAGAATACAGTTGCACTCCAGGAAGTAACAATAACAGGTGTTAAAAAAACCAACACCGATGTATCGATGATAAATACAACCAGGATGAGTCCGCTTGTTTCAATCGGCATTTCAGGACAACAGATCCTTCGTTCACAGGACAGGGATGCATCTGAAGTAATAAAGAGACTCCCGGGAACAACAATAATTGATGACAGGTTTATCGTTGTAAGAGGACTGGCACAGAGGTATAATTCAGTCTGGCTCAATAATACTGCAACTCCAAGCTCGGAATCTGATGTTAAAGCGTTTTCTTTTGACGTTATACCTGCTTCTATGATTGAAAATATGATGATCATAAAGTCACCGGCTCCAGAGCTGCCGGCTGATTTTTCAGGTGGCTTTGTCAAGATAACCACAGTCAACCTTCCGGAAAAAAACTCTGCTTTTGTTACCTACGGTACAGCTTTTGCACAGGGAGCAACATTTGACGCATCGGCCAGATATCAACCCGGAAGTACCGATTGGTTGGGATTTGACAACGGATACAGAGATCTTCCTGCTGACATGCCTTCCCACCTGAACCAGTATGAAAATGCCACCAATCCCCAGATTAAAAAAAGGATTACCGACCTGGGAAGGTCACTCAATAAAACATGGGCTCAGCAAGAAGGTACTGCAATCCCTGATCAGCGATTTGCAGTCGGGTTCAATAAAAGGTTCAAAAGCGGCTCACAAACCTTTGGAAATGTAACATCTGTTACATACAGCAATACTACCAACTACGATTACATAAATAATAACAGCTATTCAATATACAATTTCAGGGATGATAAACCATCTTATCTCGACGAATTCTATGATGACCAGTACACAAATACGGTTAAAGCCGGAGTAATGCACAACTGGACCTGGTTTCCTTCAAACAATACAAAGCTGGAGTTTCGTAACCTTCTGAACCAGATTGGCATGAACAGGTATAGTGAGAGAGATGGACGTGAATGGTATAATAACGGAAGGTACATAAGATCAAATGAGCTCAGGTACATGAGCAGAACCATATACTCAGGACAGCTTGCCGGAGAACATACATTTGGTGACGGAACATCAAAAATTGACTGGGTTGCAGGATATGCATTTTCAAACAAAAATGAACCTGACATCAAACGCACAAGGTATATCAGGGATGAAGTTGACACTACAAAATACTTTATGCTGTTTGCCGATAATGCCGACCTCTCCTCTCAATCGCAAATGTGGCTGAAACTCAGGGAAGATCTGATGACAGCTTCAATAAATTTCACCAAAGAGCTTGACCTCTCAGGCTTTAAACCAGAGATCAGAACAGGTATCTACCTCGAGAATAAGGTAAGAGAATTCAATGCAAGGAATTTCGGATGGTCAACAGCAGGAAACCTTTCTGATTTTAGCATGACATATTTACCCGCAGATATGGTATTTGTTGATAACAATATAAATCTTACTGACGGAATAAAACTTGCTGAAATAACTTCACCATCCGATTCATATAATGCATCAAATAAGCAGATATCAGGTTATCTGTCAGCAAAATTACCCATAACTTCATTCATCAGCTTATATACAGGCCTCCGGGTAGAGAAAAATATACAGACTCTCGACAGCTACAGGCAGGGCACAACTATTCCTGTAAATGTAAGGAGGGATACACTCAACTTATTCCCTTCAGCAAACCTGGCTGTAAACCTCAATGAAAAGAACCTTATAAGGGCTGCTTACGGATTATCGGTTAACAGACCTGAATTCAGGGAACTGGCACCTTTCTATTTCGTTGATTTTGATCTTAATGCCGGTATCTATGGTAATCCTGATATCAAACAGTCATATATACATAATATTGACCTGAGATTTGAACACTACCCGTCACCCAATGAGACTTTCAATATAGGGCTTTTCTACAAGAATTTCAAAAATCCCATTGAGATGACAATAACGGGGAACAGCCCTACTCAATATTCCTTTAAGAATGTCATTTCGGCATACAGCTACGGACTGGAGACAGATGTCAGGAAATCTCTTGGATTCATTTCCGGAGCTGAAAACTTTTCCCTTATATTGAATGCAGCCTTAATTAAAAGCAAGGTTCAATTCCCTGATGGAGATCTCAACAGGGACAGATCTCTCCAGGGACAGTCGCCATTTATGATCAATGCCGGGTTGTTCTATTATAATGACAATAATGGTTTGATGATTACAACTATGTACAATATTATAGGAAAAAGGATTGTTGCAGTAGGAAGGCCTTCTCCAAATGAATGGGAAGATATTCCAAACATCTATGAAACACCGAGAAATCTTATCGACCTGGCAATAAGTAAAAAAATAAATGACCACTTCGAAGTTAAACTGGGGCTGAAAGATCTTCTGAATGAACAGTTTAAAACCGTTCAGACAGTAAACGCTACTGTAAACATGGCTGACGTGACAGGCGGAGCTGATAACAGTATAAAACATTTTGAAAGGGAACAGATAGTAAAATCCTATCAGCCAGGAAGGTATTTTACACTTGGATTAACATATAAATTCTGATAAACAAGGACAGTAAAAATAAAATCAAAAACTAAAACAATTACCATGAAAAGAAATCTTTACAGATCAGCAAAAATGCTGAGTTTATTAACGGGATTATTATTAATTGTGGCCTCATGTGAGGATGACCCGATTCCGGTTACTGCTATTGAACTCGACAAGGCAACCATGATGGTACAGGTAGGTGCAACATCAACCCTTTCAGTATTTATAACACCCGTAGATGCTGATAACCAGAACATTAAATGGCGTACGTCAAGTCCGGCTGTTGCTACAGTAGCCAATGGAACAGTTACAGGTGTGGCACTCGGTTCAGCCACAATAACTGCAATCTCCGAGTCGGATACTACTATCCAGGCAACATGTTCGGTTGTTGTTACTCCTGCAACAGGTCAGGTAATAAATGTATCAGGAGATATTACTACAGATACCAAATGGTATGCGGCAGGAAAATACATGCTCAATGGATTTGTTTATGTAAAAAACAATGCAACTCTTACTATTGAGGCAGGTACCATAATTAAAGGGGTTTCAGGTACAAAAGGCACCCTTATTATTGAGAGAGGCTCTAAAATCATGGCCCAGGGAACTGCTACTGCACCGATAGTCTTCACATCAGATAAGCCGAAAGGACAGCGTACCTACGGTGACTGGGGCGGGTTGGTTATATGCGGTAACGCACTGACTAACAAGCATGACGATGGAGTGACCGGACAAGGAAAAGCTGAAGGCGGAATAGGTTCACTTTATGGAGGAACAAATTCTGCTGATAATTCAGGTATACTTCAGTATGTAAGGATTGAATTCCCCGGAATTCCGCTTACTTCAACATCTAACAGCGAAATTAACGGACTTACCCTTTATGCAGTAGGATCAGCAACCACTATTGATCACATCCAGGTATCTTACTCTGGTGATGATTCTTTTGAATGGTTCGGTGGTAGTGTGAACTGTAAATACCTTGTTGCCCACAGGGGCTGGGATGATGACTGGGATACAGATAACGGTTATACCGGTAAAGTACAGTTCTTTGTCAGCCTTCGCGATCCTGCAGTTGCAGACCAGTCACAGTCGAACGGATTTGAGTCAGATAATGACGCTGACGGCTCAACTCTTACTCCTGTTACTATGCCATTGTTTGTTAACGGTACTGTACTCGGCCCACTTGCAACGTCAACAACAACAATACATGCACTTTACCGTCATTCCATGCAGCTCCGCAGAGGTACCCGCACATCTATTTATAATACAGTTTTGGCAGGATGGCCAAAGGGATTGTTCATCGATGGCGCCAAAGGCGATTCACCTGCACAGGCAACTGCTAATGTCCTGCAGATTGAGAAATCTGTTATGAGCGGAATGACAGAAAATTATGTCTTAACAAGTCTGCCGGGAACCGAAGCATGGTATCTCGATGCCCTCAGAGGTAATGAAATTAAGGCAACAAATGACCTGCTGATGCTTACAGATCCTTTCAATCTTACAGCTCCGAAATTCCTTCCGGCAGCAGGATCACCCTTGCTCACAGGCGCTTCATTTACAAATACCAGACTGACTGATGCTTTCTTTACACAGGTAGCATACAGGGGTGCATTCGGAACAACAGACTGGACTTCAGGATGGTGCAACTTTAACCCTCAGAATACTGATTACTAACATCCATTATTTTTAAAATAATGTTTTGTTTGCCCGGGGCTGATCGAAAGATCAGCCTTTTTTTGTAACATTTAAGTAACACTTACATATTTTTTGTAACAATAATTGCACTTACCTTTGCAGCAGACAGAAAATCAGACATTAACTGTGAATACAAATGGATCTAAAAGGAAAACGCATTCTGATTGTTGATGATGAAGAGGATCTGTGTGAGATTCTTCAATATAATCTGAGCAATGAGGGATATAAAACTGAAATAGCTCATTCTGCTGAAGATGCTCTGAAAATGCAGCTTGAGGAATATGACCTACTCATGCTCGATGTAATGATGGGCCAGATTTCGGGGTTTAAGCTCGCAGATAAGTTAAGAAAAGAGATGGGGAATAGTGTACCTGTGATCTTTCTGACAGCCAAAGATACAGAAAATGACATACTTACAGGATTCAGTATTGGTGCTGATGACTATATAACCAAACCTTTCTCTGTTAATGAATTAACAGCAAGGGTAAAAGCTGTTCTGAAACGAACAAACTCTGCAAAAGAAAAAAGCCTGCCTATTGCAAAATTCGGCGAAATTCAGCTTGATACAGCCCGTAAAAGAGTAATAGTTAACGATGAAAAAATTGAACTCACAAAAAAGGAATATGAAATACTCAAACTCCTTCTCGAGAATCCTACAAAGGTATATTCAAGAGAGGATATTTTAAGAATCATTTGGGGGACCGATGTAATTGTGACTGACCGTACTGTTGATGTGAATGTCACCAGGCTGAGGACCAAGCTGGGAAAATATGGTCATAATCTTAAGAATAAAACCGGTTATGGTTACTTTTTTGAATTCTGAAAGCTATGCTGTTCGCGGATCATTCAGAAATAATCTTCTTCTCTTTTACTCGATAGTTTTCCTTGTATTTATTTTCCTTATGCTTGCCTATCTCTATAAGAGGGAAAAGGATTACCGTACAGGCACACTTAATGATGAACTTCATAACATAGTAAAAATCACAGGAAAATATATCTCAGCAAACTCTATCCATGAAAAGAAAAATTACATAATACTTGATTCCCTTGTAAAGCTTCTTCCCCAGGCAAATCTCAGGGTTACAATTGTTGATAAGACAGGTGTCGTACTTTACGACAGTTCTGTTCCAAACTGGTTATCAATGGAAAACCATTCACAGAGACCTGAAATAATTCAGGCTTCAGAGGAACAGTTCGGTACATCGGTAAGACTTTCAGGATCAACAGGTCAACCATATTATTACTATGCAGAATATATTGAAGGCTACTATATAAGAGCCGCTGTATTATATGATGTCAACATTGAGAATTTTCTTGCTGCAAAGAAAAATTTTCTCCTGATAATTCTATCAGCTTTCATAGCAATCTGGTTCGTTATGCTCATCATAACCAACAAATTCAGTGAATCGATTACCAGGCTTCGCGATTTTGCTCAGCATGTTGGCAAGAATGAACCATTCGACTTTGAGTCAAAATTTCCTAAAAATGAGATCGGTTTCATAGGTGAAGAGATCCTGACGATATATAATAACCTGCTGCAGACCAAGAATGACCTTGCTACAGAAAGAGAAAAACTTTTCAGCCATCTTGATGCCTTGAATGAGGGAGTGGCTTTCTTTTCAAAGGACAGATCAATTATTCTTAACAACGACCATTTTATTCAGCTGATGAATATGATTTCAGGTGAGCTCAAAATATTCACTTCGAACTTCTTTGAAATTCCTGAATTCTATGAAATAATTGATTTTATTGACAAATATTCAAATACAGATATTATAAGTCCTGACCTTCCTAAAACCGAGTACCAGGTTACCAAAGACGGCAGGTTTTTCAGAGTTCAATGTGTTATTTTTAATGACAAGAGCTTCGAAGTTATACTCAGCGATGTTACCAAACTTGGAAAAAGCAAATTGATAAAACAACAGATGACATCCAATATTGCCCATGAACTGAAGACGCCCGTATCATCAGTTAAAGGATATATTGAAACTCTTCTGAATGATCCTTCGATGGAGGAGAAACAAAAGAAGTATTTTCTGGAGAAAGCTCTTGCACAAACTGACAGATTAACCGGTCTGATCAATGATATTGTTGTTCTGAACAAAATAGAAGAGGCGGGAACAACTTATACTGATGAAAAGGTTAAAATCAGGAAAACAATAAAAGAGGTTGCTGAAAATTTCAAATCTGCTATTGAAACAAAAAATATAATTGTAGATATTGATATAGAAAGCAAAGTTGTTGTAAAGGGTAACAAATCGCTTATTCTTTCAATCTTTCAGAACCTGATTGAGAATGCCATCAATTATGCAGGAGATAATACTACAATTAAAATCATTGTCTATAATGAGGACAAGAAGTTCTATCACTTCTCATTATCTGATAATGGTGTAGGGATACCTGAAGAACATATGAGCAGGATCTTTGAACGCTTCTACAGGATTGATTCCGGTCGTTCCCGCAAGAGCGGAGGAACAGGCCTCGGCCTTGCCATTGTAAAAAACGCTGTTCTTCTTCATAAGGGAGATAT
>Ga0129298_10000135_pt1 | contig 25409 bp, 16 predicted proteins | sample I19B2metaG_FD_94707 | JGI IMG/M metagenome (GOLD analysis project Ga0129298, IMG submission 94707) | Lake sediment bacterial and archeal communities from Gulf of Boni, Indonesia to study Microbial Dark Matter (Phase II) - ​I19B2 metaG | ecosystem: Environmental > Aquatic > Freshwater > Lake >... | reverse complement strand
GACCACCAACACGTCAAGGGGATGCTCACTCCGAACAATCTTCCGTGCCTTTTCGTAACCCGCCCGCGGATTGCAGAGACACTCCACCGCCTTCATTTTGAAGAGATTATCAAAGCACCCCTGGGCGCAGGCGACACAGTGGACTATGTCGGCATCGCGTCTGTTGCGAGCCTTTTCGGGAAAGAAAGGATCGGCGATCAGCGCCCGACCTATGGCCACCATATCGCAACAACCATCGTCGATAAGCTCCCGTGCCACGTGCGGGTCGTTGATCCGGTGGCTGGCAATGACCGGGATGGAGACCTGCTCCTTTATCCCCCGCGCCAGGTACGAGTAGACACCGCGCGGCACCTCGGTCACGATCTGCGGCACCTGCCCCTCGTGCCAGCCGACATTGATGCAGAGGGCATCCACCCCTGCGGCGACGAGCCTGATAGCATACTCCTGGAGTTCCTGGCGGCTGGTCCCCCCCTTCATGAATTCGTTGCCGTTCATCCGGACCAGCAGGGGGAAATCGCTGCCGACAACGGCCCGGACCGCTGCGATGACCTCCAGGCCGAAGCGGACCCGGTTGTCGAAGCTGCCGCCGTACTCATCGGTGCGGTGGTTGGTGAGGGGGGAAAGGAATTCGCTGATCAGGTACCCGGTGCCGGAGAGGATCTCCACCGCATCGAAGCCGGCCTCTTTGCCCCGCCGCGCCGCCTGGGCAAAACTCTCCACAATCTCCTTGATCTCTTCGATGCCCAGTTCATGCGGAGTTTCCCTGGTGAGACGCGACGCGATGGCCGAGGGGGCCACCGGCTGCTTCCCCCCCATGAGCATGGAATGGTTGTAGCGGCCGGCATGGTTCAGCTGCACCGACGAGCGCGCACCGTTGTCACGGATGGCCGTGGCCAGCCGGGCCAGGCCGGGGATGTAGGTATCACGCTGGGCACCGATATTGCCGGGGTTGCCGGAGCGATCATCAATGGTGGCATAGCCGACCGTGATCATGCCGGCCCCGCCCCGTGCCCGCTCGGCGTAGAATTCCACCAGCCGGTCGGTGACCGCATAGTTGGCAGCCATGTTCATATGCATGGCGGGCATGTAGATGCGATTCTTTACCGTCATGCCATTGATGCTGATAGGTTGAAACAGAGGATCACACATGTTTATTTCTCCATTGAGTCGGTGACGCCGGCTAGACAGGAGTATGAATCGTGTGTTGGCGCATGGGAACCGTTCAGGAGGAGGGGCAACCACTGGATCGCCCCTCCTCAAACCGACTAGAAGATGTACTTCTCCGCCTCGATGGCGGCGGCTGCCAGGTTGCGCTTGGCCTGAAGCAGGCCGGTGGCGTCATACTTGGTGAAGCGCCGGATGCCGGCCAGCAGCATGGCAAGAGTATCACCCTCCTCGATGTAGTACGCCGCCTTGCGGGCAGCCGTGGCGACCTTTTCGTTTGCCGTGAAAGCGAACGCCTTGACAGCGGACTCGGCCGCCTTCTTCCTGGGTTCGCTACAGGTGGGGAGCATCTTTTCGGCCCGCAGCACCGCGCTTTCGATGGCAAAAATATTGATGGCCATGTCCGCCGCCGCCAACAGGATTTCCTGCTCATCCTTGATCCTGTCCATGAACTTTTGGGTACCGCTGCCGGCAATTATCAGGAACGCCTTCTTAAGGTTGGCCAGAAGAGCTTTTTCAACCGCGAACGGGATGCTGTCGTCCAGCTCCTCGAAAGAAGGAGACATCAGCGATTCAAAAGCCTTCATCGCCTCCTTCTGCAACGGGATCTCACCCTTCATGGCCCGGCGCAGAATGGTGCCGGGGATCAGCAGGCGGTTGATCTCATTGGTCCCCTCCCAGATCCGGTTAATCCGTTCATCCCGGTAGAAACCTTCGGCCGGGTACTCCTGGGTGAAGCCGTAGCCGCCGTATACCTGCAGGACCTCATCCACCACGTCAGCCAGCATCTCGCTGCAGAAGACCTTGGCGATGGCCATTTCGATGCTGTATTCCTCGATCCCCTCCTGATAGGCCTCGTAATAATTCGGTGTATCCTTCGGGATGGTTGCCAGACGATCATCGACCATCCCCGCCAGACGGTAGACTACCGATTCCGAGGCAAAGATGGCGGCGTTCATGTCGGCGATCTTCTCCTGAATGGCGCCAAAAGTGGCGATGGGCACGCCGAACGCCTTCCGTTCGTTGGCATATTTGACCGCCTCGGTCATGGCCTGCTTCGCCGCGCCGGTCGCGGTCGCGCCGAGTTTGAAGCGCCCGACGTTCAGGACGTTGAAGGCGATCTTGTGCCCCTTGCCGATCTCCCCCAGGAGATTCTCCACCGGGACCTTGGCATTATCCAGGATGATCTGGGTGGTGGATGATCCCTTGACCCCCATCTTCTTCTCTTCGACCCCCACCGACAGCCCTTCGGTGGTCCGCTCCACAAGGAAAGCGGTGAAGTGCTGCTTGTCAACCTTGGCAAAGATCGTGTAAATATTGGCGAAACCACCATTGGTGATAAACTGTTTGGTGCCGTTCAAGAGGTAGTACTTGCCGTCCTCGGAGAGGGTGGCCGTGGCCGAGGCCCCCAGGGCGTCGCTGCCCGAACCCGGCTCGGTCAGGCAGTAGGCGGCTACCCATTCTCCTGTCATGAGCTTGCCGAGGTACTTTCCCTTCTGCTCCTTCGTCCCGTAGTAGATCAGGGGCAACGTGCCGATGCCGGTATGTGCCATGTAGGTAACCGAAAAGGAACCTGCCATGGAGAACTTCTCCGCCGCCAGCATGCTGGTGGCCTTGTCCAGTTCCAGACCGCCGTACTCCTCCGGTGCATCGATCATGAGGAGGCCAAGCTCGCCGCATTTCCGCATCAGTTCCGCCGAAAGCTCGTAGTTCAGGTGTTCAATCTCTTCCTTGTGGGGGACGACCTCGTTGATGACGAATTGCTCGGTCGTCTCGCCGATCTGTTTCTGCTCGTCGCTGAAATCCTCCGGAGTGAAGACATCGTTCTTGCTCACCTCGGTAATCAGATACTCGGAACCTTTGAATAGTTTTGCAGCCATGATATCACCTCGTAAAATGAATTGGTTCATGATTTATAGCCTTAAGATTCAGGGGGATTTCACCTTTGATTTCAGAAACAAATCCCCTCAGCCCCCCTTTGCCAAGGGGGGGGAGCATTATTTACACCTTCTCGAAAATCCCGGCCGCACCCATGCCACCGCCGATACACATGGAGACCATGCCGTAACGGGTGTTGGAACGCAGCATCTCGTGAAGCAGGCTTGCCGTCAGCTTGGCGCCGGTGCAGCCGAGGGGGTGCCCCAGGGCGATGGCGCCGCCATTGACGTTGACCCGGGCCGGATCGATCCCCAACTCCTTGACGCAGGCCAGGGACTGGGCCGCGAATGCCTCGTTCAGCTCGAACAGACCTATGTCCTGCAGTGAAAGGCCGGCCATTTTCAGCGCCGCCGGGATAGCCTCCACCGGGCCGATCCCCATGATCTCCGGTGGCACCCCTTTGACGGCAAAGGCCACGAAACGGGCCAACGCCTTTTTGCCGAGCTTTTCCAGAAACTCCCCGGAAACCACCAGCACTGCAGCCGCCCCGTCGGTCATCTGGGACGAGTTGCCGGCGGTAACACTGCCGGTAGCCCTGAAGGCCGGCTTCAGTTTGCCGAGCCCTTCCGCAGTCGTATCACCGCGCACGCCGTCATCGACGTCAACAACCTCTATACTCTTTTTGACCTTGCCGTTCACCACGGCGCATCTCTCCACCTCCACAGGGATGATCTCATCCCGGAACTTTCCGCCGGTGATGGCAGCCGCAGCCTTCCGGTGACTGGCAGCGGCAAAGGCGTCCTGTTCTTCCCGGCTGATGCCGTACTTGTCGGCCACCAATTCGGCGGTGATCCCCATTGAGGCGAAAGATTCAGGCCAGGTAGCCAGCAGTCCCGGATTGGCGCTATACTTTATCCCCCCCATCGGGATCATGGTCATGCTCTCGGCGCCGCCGGCAATGATGCAGTCGGCAAAACCGGCGATGATCCTCTCCGCTGCCGAGGCGATGGTCTGCAGGCCCGAGGAGCAGAAGCGGTTGACCGTCTGTGCCGGCACCTGGTACGGCACGCCAGCCTTCATGGCAGCATTGCGGGCCATGTTCATCCCCTGCTCCCCTTCAGGGAAAGCGCACCCCATGATGATGTCGTCCACCTGGAGCGGATCGACGCCGGTCTTGTCCAGCAGCCCCTTGATGGCGGTGGCGGCCAGATCATCCGGCCGGACATCCTTGAACTTACCTCTTTTTGCCTTGCAGCCGGCCGTGCGGTAGGCAGCCAGAATATATGCGTTTCTCATCGGTATCCTCCGTTGTTTCTTCTATAGGGGCAACCCCGCGTGGTTGCCCGATTTTGACTATTCTGCGGTGCCAACAAAGGCGGCCACATGGGGCCACCCTTACGAATCCCATCAATTACGCAGCGGTTTCCCCTTTTTCAGCATATGCTGGATACGCTCGCCCGTCTTCTTTTGGCCGCAGAAGCGGACAAAAGTTTCCCGCTCCAGATCAAGCAAGTACTCTTCAGTGATCAGGGTGCCTGCAGGCACGTCGCCACCTGCAATCACATCGGCGATGCCGCTGGCCAGGTACTGGTCATACTCGGAGATGAAGCCGCCGCTCCTCAGGTTCCAGAGCTGCGCCTTGATGCTGGCCGCCACGCTCCTGCCCGGCGCCTTGAGGTTGGTCAGCGACTGCCCGGGACGATAGTTGGCTGCCAGGGCGATGGCTTTCAGCTTGGCGTCATGGATGCGCTTGTCGATGTTCATGGTGATGGCGTCGCCCTGGCGCATGAAGCCCATCCCGTAAAGTTCGGCGGCCGACGTACTCACCTTGCCCATGGCGATGCTCTGGAAATTCTTGAAAATGAACGGGCTGACATCGGTGTCGTTTTCCTCCGCCAGCTTGATCGCCCTGATCGCCATTTCCTTGGTGCCACCGCCACCAGGGAGCAGGCCGACGCCAATCTCCACCAGTCCCATGTAGGTCTCGGCATGGGGGTTGATGGCATCGGCGTGGAGGCAGGTTTCGCAGCCGCCGCCCAGGGCGAGTTGATGGGGAGCCGCGACCACCGGGATTTTCGAGTACTTGATCGCCATCATCGCCTTCTGGAAGTTTTTGACCAACTGGTTGATCTCGTCATATTCCCCTTCGGCAATGGCCATGGCCAGCATCATCAGGTTGGCGCCGGCGGAGAAAGCGCCCCCCTCGTTGGCAATGACCAGTCCGACCGCTTCCTCTTCGGCCCGCTTGATCCCCTTGTGGATCATGGAGAGGATGTCGCCGCCGATGGCGTTCATCTTGGTGTGGTACTCCAGACAGAAGACGCCGTCTCCCAAGTCGATGACCGAGGCGCCGCTGTTCTTTTCCACAACCTTGTTGTTGCGCTTCAAAATGGTGAGGCTGATGGCGCTGGCCGGCCTGGGGATTTCCCGGTAGCCGTTGTCCTGGATGTTGTAGAAGTAACTTTTGCCATCTTCAATTGTGTAGAAGCGCTCGACCTTTTTCAGGTAGTCCGGCACGGTCAGGCCGTCTTCTTCGGCACGGGCTACAAATGTGGCCACGCCCAGGGCATCTATCATCTCGAACGGCCCAAGCTCCCAGTTGTAGCCCCACTTCATGGCGCTATCGATGTTGACAACGTCGTCGGCAATTTCGGGAATCCGTTTCGCCGTGTAAAGAAGGGTGTCGCGCACGGTCTTCCAGGCGAATTCCGCCGCATTATCCTTTCCGTTAACCAGACTTTTCAGCCGTTGACCAGGATCGTCGAACTGTTTGCTGGCCTGTACCGACGCGAATTTCGGCAACTGGACCGGCTTGTAATCGCCGCTTTGGTAATCGTAGTAAAATTTGACGTCCTTGCCGTCCACCTTCTCCCGCTTGTAGAAGCCTTTTTTCGCCTTTTTGCCGGTGAGTCCATTCTCCACCATCTTTGTCATGAAGTCGGCAACCTTGAACATTTCCCGCTCGTCGTCGTTGACCAAGATCTCATGGGTGTTCCCGCTGATCCGCACGGCAGTATCGATACCGACCAGGTCCCATAGGGCGTAGGTTGCCGTCTTGGGCCGCGCCATGGCAGCGCCGGTAATGGCATCCACCTCCTCAACGGTGAACCCCATCTCCAGCATATGTTTGCCGGCGTTGGCGCCGGCATACACACCAATCCGGTTGGCAATGAAGTTGGGTGTATCCTTGCCGTAGACGATGCCTTTGCCGAGACGGACGCTAAGGAAGTCCTCCATGAAAGTGACGATGGCCGGGTCGGTATCGGCGCAGGGGACCATTTCCATGAGGCGCATATAGCGGGGCGGGTTGAAAAAATGGGTAACGAGGAAGTTTTTCCTCACCGCTTCAGGGAGTACCGCAGCCATCTCGTTTATCGACAGGCCGCTGGTATTAGTGGTCAGAATGGCTCCCTCCTTGAGATTTGGCACCACCTTCTCGGTGAAGAGTTTCTTCTTGATCTCCATGTTCTCAAGGACAACCTCGACCACCCAGTCGCACTCCTTCAGCAGCGCCATATCGTCTTCGAAGTTGCCCACGGTGACATAGGATGCATAGGCTGGGATCAGGAACGGGGCTGGCTTCATCTTCAGCAGGCCGTCAAAGCCGGCCTGCGCAATCCGATTGCGCACGCCGCGGCTCTCCAGGGTTAACCCGGCTGCTTTTTCCGTATAATTCGGCTCTCTCGGCACGATGTCGAGGAGCAGGACCTGAATTCCGGCATTGGCCAGATGAGCCGCGATGGTTGCGCCCATGACCCCCGAACCAAGGACAGCTGCCTTATTGATCTGTTTCATTGGTATCCTCCGCTTGATGGTTTGCTGAAATTGTCATCAATTGCCGTTTCAAACATAGACAGCACCAGTTTTTTGTAGATTTAATTCGACCATACATAACCTTAACGCCCATGTCATGTATAATATTATTCTATTTTGCATGAATCTGTGTTTACCTACCAAACAAAGTTCCAACCTTTTTACTATGCATAGCCACCACTTGCCCCCATGATGAAGCCAAATAGCAGCTAAATCCAAAATCTGCCCGGATGCAAAATTATGTAAAATACAGTTTTATTATTAACCGTCAAACGAGTATCAGACCAATACACCTAGGAGAAGCGGTCATGAAAAGAATATCGTATTGCCAAAGACAGGTAATTGGCCAAGTGATTTGCAGCCGGCCGTCAACCGGGGGCGATGCCTATGGCGGCCAAGGGAATCAGTGAAAGAATTATGCGAGTGGGAAAACCATTAACTACGGCTGTCAACAATAAACAGCCAAGCCATATAATGGCTAATAGTAAACGTGTCACCGCAGCAACGAAATACAGTAGCGCCCTAACAACTAACAGAAACCAAGCATTATCTTATTAAATTACAATTTTGATTTCATCATTGACCATACTACTATATTACATAGGCCAGCTACCTGGCATAATACCCCACACCTAACAAGAAGTTATCAACCTTACGAATAAATGTGTGTTTTTTTTCGACTTTATTCGTCACAGGATTACGCCAGACATATTCAAGTTCGCCTCGTACCTTTGCTTTGACGATAGATATCATTTCACGAATAATTGGCTTACCGTTAGAATCTGTCAAAGAGAGAGCATCTGTGCCAACAAGTCGCGGTGTCGCTCCATGGGCACGAAAACGCATGTCATCAAGACCAACCACAAATACGTACAGATCATCTTCTATATATTTACCATTTATGTCCTGAAAAGATTTAAATGCACTCTTACTATCTGTTTTTACAGCATCTGATGCTCTGTTCAGCAACGACTTGGCTTGATTTGCAGAAGCGCGAGGAATGTAATAGCCAACGGCAATAATCACGTCACCCACTTTTCGGAAATTTGAAACTTTACGCTCCACTTTACGATCAATGCGATTCAGCCAGCGATACTCAACTGTTCCGGCCCCATTAGCTTTGGCGATTCTTAATATTTCCTGAAAGAACGGTTTCCCGTCCGCGTCCCTTTTGTCTGATACATCTCTACCAATCAGTGCAGACGAAGACCCGCCACTAGCCAGCATAACTCCGCTGGTGCTGATTACATATACATATAGATCACCTTGAATGAATTCTCCCTGACGATTAAATGACGCTAAAGCCGCATCTTTTTTATCCTGATAGTGGGCAACCGCCCGATAGAGAAGCTCTTTAGCCTGAATTGCTTCATTGTTATTGTCAGCTAATACCGGTTCACTGCCCGATTTTTCTTATGCTTGACTTGCTCCTAAGCCAAACACGCCAGTGAGCAGGAGGAAAATAAAAATTATTGGAGCAAATCTGATTTTGTTCAGTGAGGTGATGTATTTAGACTTGGTATCCACACAATTTTCCTCCTGTTTTTGACAGCAATTAACATTCACTTCGCCAGTAGCAGTTTTTTTCTTTTACTCGTTCATCGTGTAAGCGCCCTGCAGCGCGTAGACATCCTGGTCAAGTACTCTCTTGAAGCGCCCGGCATCGACATGCGCCTTGCGGATCATCCGCCGGCAGAAGTCCATCTGCTGTTCCGTGGTGGACGGTTTGCCGTAGAGCTGCAGTGCGAACTTGGAAAAATCCCTGACCATGAAATCGAAGATCTGATCCACCAGATCGTTGCTGGTACCGCAGATGGTGGCATTCTCCAGGATCAGCTGACCGTAGACCACCAGAGTGAAGATCTCGCCCAACGCCAGGAGGAAGTCGACATCCTTCTGCTGGGTGTCGTCGGGAGTCGCTTTGAGAAGGAACTCACGGAAGATGGCGATCTGCTGCCTGAAGATTTCTACGTTGGGGAGAGTGCTTCCATCAAAAACCGGCCGATAGTCATGGAAGCGGATCTTGCCCAACCCACGGGCCGGTCCCTGGTCGAAGAGGAAGTCGTCGTTACGTACCTCGTCCCGACGACTAACAGGCGAATAGTCTGCATGGTTGAAAAAATAGTTCTGCATGAACTTGACTATCAGGGCGATGTTGACATGAACAGTTCCCTCCAGTTTGGGGAGACCGCGAATGTCCCGGGCGGCGGTATCGAAGTAGGTGTCCCGCTCGAACCCCTTGGCGGCGATTACGTCCCAGAGGAGATTGATTACCTCCTCACCTTGGGTAGTGACCTTCATTTTCACCACCGGGTTGTAGAGCAGGTAACGGCGGTCTTCTGGGGAGGCGGCGCGGAAGTAGTCGGCCGCCCGGGAAGCGAAGAGCTTCATGGCCATGAGCCGGCTGTAGGCGTCGACAAACATCTGCTTCACGTGGGAAAAATCAGTGACATACATGTTGTAGAGGCTACGGCTTCCAGCATGGTTGATCGACTCGTAGAAGGCGTGGGTGCAGATGCCGATGCTGCCCCACCCCAAGTTGTACTTGCCGATGTTCACCGTGTTCAGGGCACTGTTCCAGGCCTCGTCCCCCCTGGAGAGGATGTCGGCGTCGGTTACAGGGTAGTCGTGAAGCACGAACTCGGAGACGTAGGACTGGGTGGCGGTGATGTTCTTCACCAACTCGTACTTCTCGTGCTTGCTGTTCACGGCAAAAAAAACGTAGCCGCCGTCATTGGGCAGCCGGCCGAAAGTGGAAACCAGGGCAGCCTCGTTGCCGTTACCGATGTAGTACTTATCCCCCCGGGCGACGTACTTCCCTTCCCCGACCGGCAAAAGCAGCATGTCGCTGGCGTATATGTCCGCGCCATGTTCCTTTTCGGAAAGGCCGAAAGCGAAGATCCCCCCCTCGTCCAGCAGGCAGGCTGTCTTCCTCTTCAGCTCTTCATTGTTGCTCATCCAGATCGGCCCCAGACCAAGGATGGTTACCTGCCAGACATACCAGTAGCAGAGACCGTAGAATCCGAGGACTTCGTTGAAGGCACAGAGACGTGAGGTGTCCCAGCGGTAGTCAGGACCACCGTAACCCTCAGGGGTCAGCAGAGTAGCAAAGATCTTCTCCCGTTTGACGAAGTCGATGAAGTCCTGGTACCAGACCCGGTTCAGGTCATCCTCTTTGAGTCGCTTCTTTCCCTTGGTCTCGAAGAAATCGATCGTCTTGTCAATGATATTCCGTAAGACCGGATCTGGGTGGGTATGGACCAGTTTTTTCGGATTGAGTAGTTGCATGGTAGTCTCCTGTTTTCTCCCCTTGCCTGGGATAGCCCTTTGTTTTTTGAGTTTTTCAATCCCAGTTATCGATTTTCATGGTCCCCTTTTCCTCAAGATTCTTCTGCATCTTGAAGACCTTGTGCAGCATGTGAGGTTCATGGGCGCATCCCTTGGCCAGACACTCGCTGGTCGCCCGGTCAAGATACTCCTGAAGGATCGGCCGATAGTCCGGATGCGCACACTTATCAATTATCAGCTGCGCCTTTTCACGCGGGACAAGACCGCGCAGATCGGCGAGGCCCTGCTCGGTCGCCAGCACACTCATATGATGCTCGGTGTGATCTACGTGAGCCAGCATCGGCAACACCCTGCTGATGCCGGTCGGATCGGTTGGTGTCTCAATAGTTGATGGTGTATGCATGATCGACAGATAGGCATTGGGCATGAAGTCAACCGAGCCTCCGACTCCGTTCAGCATCTTTGAGCCGTTGACCATGGATGAATTAACATGGGCATAGATATCAAACTCCGCCGGGGTGTTCATGCAGATCAGGCCTATACGGCGGATCATTTCGGGCCCGTTGGTTACTACGGCCTGCCGGATGGTAATCTGCTTGGTGTATTTTTCAAAATCGGCAAAAAGCCGGTCCATTCCCTTATCTGTAAAAGCGGTGCCACAACAGGTGATCGACTCGACCTTGCCAGCATCTATCAGGTCAAGGAAACCATCCTGGATAACCTCGGTCCAGACATCGAACCCCACGAACTCTTTGGCCAGACCGAGAAAAACAGCGTTGGCGATATGCCCACCGCCGGTTTGCAGTGGCAGAAGTTTTTTTGGCAGACGCCCCATTTTTACTTCGTGTTTGAAGAAATCGAGTACATGTTCGCCAATCGCCATGGAAATCTCGTTCGGCGGTCCCATAGGGCGCCCCATCGGTTTCTTTTTCGACTCGAAGACGGCAACAATCTTGCTCGGATCGCAAGGGACATAGGTAGTACCGACGCGCTGATCGACTTTGGTAATCTGCAGCGGCTGGACATGGGGAGGAGTGGTAACGGGTACAAAGTCGTGCAGTCCTTCAAACGAAGGCAAGAAGGTGTTGACCTCGACGATGATCTTGTCCGCGCGGGAAATGACTTCGGGCAGCGCCCCCCCCGAAAAGGTCGGCACGATTCCGCCGTTTTCGGTAATTGCGCTGGCCTCGACCAGGGCGATATCTATCTTGCCGCCATTGTCCTTGGTATAGAAACCGTTGGCAATCTCCTGTGCATAACGGGAGAGGGACTGGTCGGCATAGTTGACCCTGCCGGCATTGACTTCCTTGTTGAGCACATGGGTCAACTGGAATGGAAAGCGCCGATCGATCATCCCCAGTGCCGCCCAGCGATCATCAAGTTCAAGCCCGATTGATGCGCCGGAGAGGATCGTGAAGCGCAATTTCCCCTGCAGATTGTTTTTTTCCACATGATCTGCCAGGATGGCTGCGGCCAGCTTGGGATGACCTTCGGCAAACCCCGAAAACCCCAGGATCATGCCATCCTTGAAGAAAGGAATAATCTCTTCCGGCTGCATATGTTTTTTTAGAACATCCGCATTACGAACTCTCTTTCTGAATTCATCTCCCATTATCATATCATCTCCTTTTTTGATCGTTGTACCTACCCGAACCATCAATATCCTTAACGCAAAGGTTAACTAGAATATGTTATGAATACTTTCCACCCTGCTCGATCCTGGTGTGGTACGCCATTTAGGCTTAACCGGCAGGTATGGTGTTTTGCAATGTCAGGTGACGATATTCAGCCGCCGCAAAGTGGCCTGGGTTGGGATGCCGTTTTGGTCATACCCCTTGATGCGGTAGTAGCGGTCCAGAAGCTTGTCCAGTGGAACGGTCTTCTGCGCGGCATCCGAGCTCCGCCCCTCCTTCAGCATCCGCACCGGCAGGGTGTCATCCTTGCGGGATATCCCCTCACGGGTATTCATGTAGCGTTCAAGGGTATGAATCCGCTCCCCGGCCAGCAGAAACTCGGCAGTCGATATTTTTATACCGGCCGCTGCGCTCCAGAGATTGATGTACATGCTGACATCGGTCAGGGCAATTGCCACCTTGGGCGTATACTGCATCAGCTTTCCCAAGATGAAATCGGGAGTGAGCCTGGTCAACGGCGGTTCGAAGATATAGCCGTAAGCAGTGAAAAGGCAGGTGTGCAGTGAGTTGATGCAGGCGTAGACGTTTTCCATATGGGCTGTCCACTCAGCCTTACCCTGCAGGGAATAAGGGTCGATCAGCCCCATCATCACTTCCAAGGCCACCGGGTAGGCGGAAAGGTGGCAGGCACCGCGATTTGCCACGGCATAAGAGAGCCCTTGGCCGAACGCCCCACGGGGGTCGTAGGCGGACATCTCCAGCCCCTTGACCTGGATGGCGAACTCCTGGCCGCCGTATTTGTCCGCCAGTGCACGGCTCCCCTGCCCCATATCCTTGCCGAATCCCCGTCCGTAGGCGATGTCATGCAACGCCTCGCTGACACCCTCCGCCTTGCCGAAAGCCAGATCGCTCTTGACCAGTCCTCGCTCCGTGGCCTCCATAACCCAGGCAAGGGTGCCTCCGGCGGATATGGTATCAAGCCCCAGCCGGGAGCAGGTTTCATTCCATTCGGCGATCTGGTTTGTATCGAAAATCCCCAGGTTTGACCCCATGAGCCCCACGGTTTCAAACTCCGGCACCGGCAGTTCCTTGCCGTTGGCGAACTTCCCCTTATGCCCGCAGAGGATGGAGCAGGGCTTGCACGTATGGGGCTTGGAGGCATGCTTTACCGCCATGGACTGGCCGGACAGCTCCAGCATCCGGTCATGGGAGCCGTCACGGAAATTGTTCACCGGCATCATGTTGTGATCTTTCGTCCAGACGGTATTGCCGGCGGTGCCGAAATTACGCAGGATGTCTGAGGTCATATGGTTCGACTTGATGAATTCGGTCGCCTTCTTCCTGAACTTCTCGAACCGGTCACCCTCCACCGGAAGAATCTTGTATGCGCCTCCTCTGGCAACTACGGCCTTCAGAAGCTTGGCACCGAACACCGCGCCGATCCCGCCCCGGCCCAGGTAACGCTGGTCGGAGGCCACATTGGCGAACAGCACCAAATTTTCGCCTGCTGGGCCGATAGCAAGCACACCGTCCTTCTTCCCGCTGAACTGCTGCTGCACCTCCTGGGTGTCCATCCCTTTGAATGGCGTGGCATCCTCAAAGGAAACACCATTTTCGTCAATCATAAGGTAGGAAAGCCGCTCTGCCTTCCCTTTGATCAGCAGGCCGTCCCACCCTGCGGTCTTGAGCGCCATGCCGAAGGGGCCGCCGCACGAGGAGGAGGTGAAAATACCGGTCAGGGGTGACTTGGTGGCCGTGGCGAACCGCCCGGTGCATGGGGCACCGGTCCCCATGAGCACCCCCGGCGTGATGGCCAGGATGTTGTCCGGGCCCAAGGGATCGATTCCCGGCTGTATCCGGTCGTAAATCAGTTTGAGCCCCAACCCTTTGCCGCCGAGATACAGACGGCGTTCCTCCTGGGTAACGGTATACACGCTGAAGGTCCGGGTGGTCAGATCCACCTCCAGCACCCGATTCGATGGTCCGGTTATATTTCTCATGGCTTTGACGTTCCTCAGTAAACCTGAATTAAATAAATTTGCTGAAGTCGACTCCGCGCGCTAAGCCCCGCTCCCTAAGCCAAGCCGTTTCATCAACCGGCGGCAACTTCCGTTCGTTTTCATCCTTTTTCAGGAGAGTAATTGCCTGTTTCGGGCAAGTGGTGATGCAGAGTCCGCAGCCGATGCAGTTCTCAGCGATAACCTCGTAGCTGTTTTCCGTCTTTCTGATGGCCTTTACCTGGCAGCGTTTCTTTTCACAGACACCACAATTTACGCACTTCTCGGAGTCGATCACAGCGATGTAACTGGAGTTGATGACTTGGGCGGCCGGCAGCCCAAGTTCGTTGATGCCACGCAGAACGCCACAGCAACAGCCGCAACAATTGCAGATATAAAAATGGCCGTTCTGTACGTTGCCCGTCAGATGTACCAGGGCGTTCCTCTCCGCTTCCTTTAGAAGCGCCAGCGCTTCCTCCTTGGTTATGACGCGATCGACTGTGGATGTGTCGAAAAAATTAGGAATCGGCGCAACGCCCACGCAGACTGAAGTTGGCCTGTCGCACGGCTCGTCCAGGAGCGCCTTTTCCTTTTTGCAGATGCACTCACGTACTGCTAATGACCCGCTGTTTTCGATGATGTTGGTGATTCTCTCGAAGGGGAGCGCTTCCTGCTCGGAGGGGATTTCTTCTTCGATCGGCAGGGTCTGCATCAGGGTCGGCCCTTGACTGAAAAGCTGTGTACCGAAGTGTGGCAAATATTGCTTGTTTAGTTCGGCCAGTTCGCGATCCATCCGTTCCAGCTGATATTCATAGATACCTACGACCCAGGGTAGCATCTTGAATTGGGTGACTCCGGACAAATCGTCTTTACAGATCTGTCCCTTGTCACTCATAGTGGCGAGCCGCTCTTTAAGCTCCTCCAGTGGACGTTTGATGCGTGCTGCAATCTGCTCTGCAGTTTCGAATCTGAGTTTAAGATTGCAGAAAAGGTCAGCTTCCTCCGGAGAGAATATCTTCTGCAGAATCTTTATCTCCACCCCCTCCTCTGTTGCCGGAAAACCGTTCGGAAGGGTATCGAGTACTTCGCGCAACTTATGATATACAGCAACATTCATAATTTGCTCCTTCTGGTCGTCTGTTATTAAATTCCCTTACAGCTTGCTATTGCGAAAATTGCAGACCTCTCTAAACAGCCACTCGCTCCAGGCGTCGATACCTTCGCCGGTCCTGCAGGAAATTCTAAAAATTTCTGCATTGGGATTAAGTCGGTGAATCCGCTCCGTGAGTTTCTCCATGTCGAAATCGGACAGGCCGATATAGTCCATTTTGTTAATCAGGACTGCATCGCAGATGGAGAACATCAACGGGTATTTGAGAGGCTTGTCGTCACCTTCTGGAATACTAAGGATCATGACGTTTTTGTGGGCACCTGTATCAAACTCGGCTGGACAAACCAGGTTGCCGACATTTTCCAGAATGATCATGTCACACTTTTTGTCGCCGAAAGCTGCAATCCCCTCTCTCATCATGGCAGCATCCACATGGCAAAAACCGCCGGTTCTGAGCTGAACGGCGCTGATCCCCTCATTGGCTACAGCTTCCGCATCCACTGTGGAATCGATATCCGCTTCGACCACGCAAATCTCCAACTTGTTGCGCAGGGTCTTTATGGTGTGAAGCACCAAGCTGGTTTTGCCCGCACCGGGAGATGCCATGAGATTAAGGAGAAATGTTTCCCGTGTCTGCAAATCCGCTCTGAGGCTTGCCGCAACCTTGCCATCATCCTCCAAGATGCCTTCCTTTACCTCGATCAGTTTTACAGGTTGTGTCATAGTCCCTCCATGCTTTTGACAAAATACCCTTTTCCTGCAACCAGCTGCCAGCTGCTGCTGCCGCAGCTCGGGCAGCATGTATGTGTGGTGTTGTTTAGTGTAATGCCGAAGGTGTTGCCGCAGCTGCAGCGTGCCGATACCGGAATACGGGTTACGTTCAGCGCCGCCCCTGCTGCCGGGGTGCCACTGCTCACCCGGTCGAAGTAGCGTTGCAGCCATGATTCTTCCAGGTCGCTCAACTCGCCGATCTCCAGGTGGATGGATAAGATTCGGGAGATATTATTTTTCCTGGCATGCTTTAGTGCGACCTGTAGGATTTTGTCAATTACCGGGAGCTCGTGCATTCGCCCTCCAACACCCAATGTTGGCAGTGCAAACTTTAACGGTAACGGTATCCACGCTGAAGGTCCGGGTAGTCAGATCCACCTCCAGCACCCGATTCGATGGTCCGGTTATATTTCTCATAGTTTTGCCTTCCTCGGCTAATTATGCTCTGCCTTCAGGCCGGCAGCAGTTTTTCAGAAAACCAACGCCAGCGGCACGGGACAGGTAACTCGGCATCTAGTCTCTCTCTTTCGACACCCTCGGCACGGTAATTATGTACATTAAGATCTATGCAAGCCTATCAGAAGATTCTTCGCCAGCTGACAGAGCAGGAGTATTTGCGTTTGCTCCGGAAACGGCGGGGATACCAAAGGAGCGGAGCCGTTCGGTCAGAGCCTTTATCCGGTCAGCCAAGGCAGAACGATCCGCGACGGCCAGTTCCGACATGGGATACTCCCTCCCCAGCGAGGCGTACTTTTCAATGCCCAGGGGGCGGTACGGCAGCAGCTGCACCTGCAGCGCCCTGTTGCCGAGCACTTCCAGGATGAAGCGGGCGGTGGCGTCGATGTTTTCCAGATCATCGTTGACACCAGGCACCACCGGAATCCGGATGATGGTCGGGATGCCCTGTTCGACGGTCCGCGCGATGTTGCCGTGGATGAGGCCGTTGCCGACGCCGGTGTAGCGGCGATGCAACGCATCGTCCATCTGTTTCAGGTCGGTGATCACCAGGTCGGTAAAGGGAAGCACCTCGTCAAGGATTTCCGGCTGGCACTGCATGGAGGTCTCCAGACAGGTATGGATCCCTTCCCGGCGGCACCGCTTCAGCACCTCCAAGGTGAAGCGCCACTGGACCAGGGGCTCGCCGCCGGAGATGGTCGCGCCACCGCCGGATTTCTCGTAGAAGACACGGTCCGCCAGAATCTCCGCCATGACCTGGTCTACGGTCATCCGCTTCCCCAGGGTGGTCAGCGCTTCCGCCGGGCAGGCGTCCACGCAGGCGAGGCAGCCATCGCAGATCTCCCGGTCGATGGCGACGATCCGGTCGCCGGCGCGGAGAAACACCCCCTTGTCGCAGAGCGGACAGGCCTCCAGACAGCTCCCGCACTTGGCAGTACCGATGCAGCGCGAGGCCTGAACCGCCACCTCCGGCTTGGCAGACATCGTCTCCGGATTGCTGCACCAGCGGCACTGCAGCGGGCACCCCTTGAGAAACAGTTCGGTCCGGATGCCCGGGCCATCGTGGATCGTGAAGTGCTGAATATTTGTGACGAGGCCTTCCATCAGAACGATAACTCGGTACGGCCCAGGAGATCATACTGAAGCGGTTTGCTCAAATCGACATAATAGGTGCTGTACCCCGCCACCCGGACGATCAGGTCCTTATAGTTGTCAGGATGGGCCATGGCGTCCAGGAGGGTTTCCCGGCTGATGATATTGAACTGGCTGTGCATCCCATTACGCTCGAAATAGACATCGATGAGCGAGATCAGGTTGTCGCGCCCTCTGTCACCGGACACGGACTCGGGTGTAAACTTCCAGTTGAGCAGGGTGCCGTTGGTTGCCCGGACATGGTCCAGCTTGGAGACCGACTTGGCCATGGCGGTCGGCCCCTTTACGTCATGAGATGAGGCGTTGGTGTGGACCGGGCCGACGCAGTCGGAGACCGGCTCCATCACCTTGCGGCCATCCACCGAGGCCCACTGAAGGAGCCCCAGCGCGACGTTGGCGGAAACCGAATAGACGCCGGGAGCATAGATGCCGCCGCGTGAGTTGGGGCGCCCCTCCACATGCTTACAGAAGTTGTCCGATGCAAACCGGGCCAGCTCGTCGGCGTAGTCGTCGTCGTTGCCGAAGTGGTGGACCTTCGAGCTGTTGACCAGGGCGTATAGTTTTTCGTGGCCATGCCAGTTCTCTTCGCAGGCGTCCAGGAAATCCCGGCCGGAAAATTTCTTCTCCTCGAAGACCAGCTGTTTGATGGCCGCCATGCCGTCCGCCACGCTCCCCACCCCCACGGCCTGGGGGCCGGTGAAATTGTAGTGCGCGCCGCCGGCGGAGACATCCACGCCGCGGCCGATGCAGTCGTCGATCAGCAGCGACAGGTAGGGGAGCGGCTTGAGCCTCTGGTGCTCCTGGTCCATGATCTCGATCCCGGCCACCATCTGATCGGTCCAGTACTTCATCTGCCGGTCGTAGGCCTCCCGCACCTGGTCGAAGGTGGTAAATTCCGCCAGACTGCCGGTTCTGGGGGCGATGCGCAGCCCTTGGGCGCCGCAGCGGTCCCAGCGGAGGCAGTGGGCGCCGCACCCCATGCAGCGACCGTCGTTCAGGGCCAGCTCCAGCACCCGCGCCATATTGAAGTACGCGGCGTCGTGCCAGCCGTATTCCATGCCACCGGCGTCGATCTCGACGCACCCAACAATATGGTAATTACGGGAATCCTCCAAAGTACGGCCGAGGCTCAGTGAACTGGGGACGGCGCATTCATCGTTGAACACCTTGGGTTGGCCGGTGCCAATCCGGACGACGTTGAACGTCTTGACCTTTAACTCCCAGGGGGTGTTCTTGTGGAAGCGGACGGCGATCCAGGGGACGGTGATCCGCGTGTGCGCATGGGCGTCCAACACCATGTAAGTCAGGTCGTTGGTGGCGTCGTTCCCCTCTCGGTCCACCCCTCCCACGGTCATGGAGTTCCCCCCCATTCCCCGCCCCGAGTTGGCGATGACGGTATGGCGGTCCCGCAGCTTGGTCCACCATAACTCCTTGATAAAGGCGACCTCTATCAGTTCCTGAATGGACTCCTTCGTCTCCCGGCCAGCAGCAAGGTCCGCCTGGTAAAACGGGTGCATGTACTGGTCGAAACGACCGAAGGAAACGGAATGGCCGTTGGACTCGATGAGGATGATGGTGGTGGCCATGAACCAGAGCTGCAGCGCCTCCCGGAAGCTGCGGGGTGGGTTCTCCGCAACCCAGTCGCAGCACTCCGCGACCCGGAAAAGCTCCCGCCGCCATTCGGCGTCGCTCTCGCGTGCGGCCAACTCCCTGGCCAGGGCGGCATAGCGCTGCAGGTAGAGGGTCGATGCCTCCAGAGCGATCAGCGCTGCCTGGTAGAATTCGCGCTTCTCGACGTCCTCCGGCAGGGCCGGGTCAAGGGTCGCCAGATGGGTCTGGATATCGGCGCGCAGGCCACCGTACCCCTTGGTGAAGAGCTTCTCGTAGTTCCCCTGGGTGTGGCCGATGCCGCCGAAAAAGTAGAGGTTGATCAGGTAGATCCCGACTCCGAGATGGGTCCCCTTCTTCTCGTCCTCCGACAACCGCGCGCTGATGGCCTCCTCCACGGTGCGTCCCTTCCAGAAATCCTCCAGTCCCTTGAGCTTTCGGGCAGATTCCACGGAAACATGATACTTGTCGTGGAGCCGTTTGTCCCAGGGGTGATGCTCCATCTCGTCCAAAACCCAGCCGAAAGAAAACTCGGGAAAGATCGGGGCGGATTTCATAGGAGCAGCCATCTCGCCAACGATCAGTTCATCCCTGTGGATCCGGATGGTGACGTTGGCCAGGACGTTGCGCAGCGCTTCGGCCGCCCGCCGTATCGGCGACTTGTCCTGGTGTTGTTTGTATGCCTCCGTCACCAGACAGGCCCGCTCGTGATCCACCGTAAACTCGACCCCTTTGACGAACTTGAGCAGTCTGTTCACCCGTGGGAAGGGTGACGGGTTCTCGCACATGCCGGACTCGCCGATTCCCCACACCTTGTCGAACGGCTCGATCCCAATCGGTTCAGCTCTATCAATGATTGCTGCGGTTTCCATAACAGACCTCCTCGGAACAGTTTTTAACGGTTGGATTCTGCTCACGGTTTCCCCTGCATGATCTCCAGTGCCCGCGAGAACCACTTGAACTCCTTGAAGCTCCCCTCTATTTTAAGTTTCTTTTCAGTCAGTGCGGCCACGGCGGCTTCGTCGTCGCTGCTGGCCATCACACTGCAGGCGGTTGCCTCGTCATTCCAGACCATGGCGCAGGCACAGGCGGCACCGAGATTCGCGGTCGAAGAGACCCGCCCGTTGTCAAAGAGAAAACAGCGCCCCTTGCCGCTGGATTCCGCCCTGATGGCGAGGGCCAGCTTCTTGCTTTCGATGAAGTGCCTGAAGCGGGGATCCTTTTTTGCCACCCTCTTCAGCTTCCAGGCGAGTATGTACAGCAGCAGCTGAAATTTCATCAGGACCTCTCCTTTTCGAGCAGGGACAATGCCCTCACCGTATTACGCGTGACCCGGTCGACAACCAGATCCTTGAGTGATGCCGGATCGCTGGTCAGGTAAAGCAACAGGGTATTGTTAACACCGGCGACAAAACCATGCATGGCTGACCAGACCAAGATCAGCTCGTGGCGGATCGCTGTTTCGGAAACAGCAAGTGACGGGGAGGCGCACGCCGCAATACAGCCGCTCAAAGACTCCGTGTACTTCATGGCGGTGTCAAGCTCGAGACGGGCCGCCGGTTCCATCTCTGTGCCGACATAGTCGTAGTACTTGGGCACATTCCAAGTGAACATGATGTTATAGACGTTTGCCTGCTCCAGGCCGAATTCCACGAAAGAGCGGATAGCGGCCCGCAACCGCTCCACCGGCTCGACCAGATGCTCCACGGCGCTTTCATGATGGGCCAGGAGCTGCTCGAACCCCTGGCTCAGGACGGCAATGTAGAGTTCGTCCTTATCCCTGAAAAAATTATAGATGGTCTTGGCGGCAATGCCGAGTCGAGCTGCTAGTTTACGCATGCTGAACCCTTCATAACCCTCCGCGACGATCAGTTCCAGAGCCTGCCCCATTATTTCCCGGCGGATCGCCTCCAGCTCATCCGTGCTCCGCTTGATTCGCGACATGCCACCTCCTCATTTTGCTTTGTAATTACTCAAGCTTTCGTTGGATAACAACGTTATTTTTTTAAAAGTAACGTTGTTACTTTTATTTGTCAAGGTATATTTTTGCGCTGCTTGTTTTCGTTATGGAGACAGGGTAAGTGGCGTGAACCATAGCGGAACACATGCATGCTTTGCCACCGTCGGCCTCGATCCTGTCGCGATAAACCTCTGTTAGTTACTGGCCGGTAGAGCTGGACAGCCCCCCCGGTCAGCAGACTTCAGATATAGACCGGGGGGGGCATGCTGCGAACGACGTCGCCGGTCATTGAATTGCCGCAATGGGCAACGTGACCACATGACACACCAACGCCCCAGAAGCCATGGTGCTCCTGGGGCGTTCAAAACAATCAGGAATCAGTTCAATATGTTGCCTTCCGGATCCTTGACGCGAACTCGTTATTCTCCGGCCTTTCACAAAGGCGGCGTGAAACAAAAGGGCTGCCAAGGAAGTGCAACCTCACCAGGGCGGCTCCGAAATCATCGGCATGGATTCGATTTCGGATATTTCGACACTCAGGGCCAAGGTAAATTCAGGAACATTAATTCCCGCATGTGCGGCAATCCACAGTTGGAGCATCGCTTCCTGCATTAATGTGGAAATGCTCTGGCACATGCTGTGGCTGTTTTACCGTATTGAGCAGAAAATGGGACAAGGCCGGGATCAGCACCAGGGCGCCAACCATATTCCAGATAAACATGAAGGTGAGCAGGATGCCCATATCCGCCTGGAATTTGATCGGCGAGAAAACCCAGGTGACAACACCTCCGGCAAGGGTGACACCCACCAGTCCTACCACCTTGCCGGTGAACTGGATGGCGTGCCTGTAGGCATCGACCAGGGTTTCCCCTTGCCGCTGCTTGGCAAGCTGCACGCTCAACAGGTAGAGGGCGTAGTCGACCCCTATGCCGACACCCAGGGCAATGACCGGCAAGGTGGCTACCTTGACCCCTATGCCGAGTATGACCATCAGGGCCTCGCAGAGGATAGAAGTCACGATCAGCGGCAATACCGCCACCACCACGGCTCGCCAACTGCGGAACGTGACGAAGCAGAGCACGATGACCGCGGCATAGACGTAGAGCATCATGGTGCGATTGGCTTCCTTGACCACGATATTGGTGGCCGCCTCTATACCAGCGCTGCCGGCAGCCAGCATGAACTTTCGATCCTCGGTGCTGTGCTGTTTGATAAACTCCTCGGAGACCTTGACCACACGGTCCAGCGTCTCGGCCTTATGGTCCGAGAGATAGGCAATGATCGGCATGACGGTGGAGTCACCGTTGAACAGGTCCGAGTTGTTGACCGAAGCCTGCTGGCCGCCATAATTGAGCACGTCCTGGTTGCGGGAAAGGGTAAACCATTTGGGATTCCCTTCGTAGGTGCCTGCCGTCACCTGCTTCACCGCGTTTACCAGCGATATGGTGGTCTGCACTCCAGGCACCTGCTGCAGTTCGCTCGCCAGGCGATCGGCCTCAATCAAGGATTGATACTTGTAGCACCCTTCCGCCGGTGTCCTTAATATTATGGCGAACAGATCACTGGACAGGGCGTAGTTCTTCGTGATGTAGGCATTGTCTTTGTTGTAGCGCGAATTGCGGCGAAGCTCCGGTGCGCCGGGGTCAAGATCGCCGATCTTGAGGTTGAGGCTGATTACAAAACCGATAATGGCCAGCAGCACGGAAAAGGTTACGGCTGCCGTGGCCCAGCGGCGCTCGGCAAAACGGCTCAGGAGAACCCAGATGGTACCGACCCCGAACCCTTTGTTCTCCTTGTTCTCTTCCTGGATTGTAAGTTTGGCGGCTTTCAGGCTTACTCCGGTAAAAGAGAGAAATACCGGCAGAAGCAGCAGGTTGGTGAATATCAGAACCGCGACGCCGATACTGGCGGTAAGCGCCAGATCCCGGATAACCGGAATATCGATCATCATCAGCACGGCGAAACCGACGGCATCAGCGAGAAGCGCCGTCATGCCGGCTAGGAACAGCCTGCGAAAGGTGTAGCGCGCAGCGACAAGCTTGTGGGTGCCGCGGCCAACATCCTGCATGATGCCGTTCATCTTCTGGACGCCATGGGATACGCCAATGGCAAAAACCAAGAACGGCACGAGGATGGAGTACGGGTCGAGTTCGAAGCCGAGTGTGGCAACGATCCCAAGTTGCCAGACGACCGCGATGATCGAGCAGAGAACGACCAGCGCGGTGCTCCGCAGGCAGCGGGTGTAGAGGTAGATGACAATGACGGCGATCAGGGCGGCAGCGCCAAAATAGGTGATGACCTGCATCAGGCCGTCGATGAGGTCGCCAACCAGTTTGGCGAACCCGATGATATGTATCCTGATCTTGTCGTTCTGTTTGGAGCGGATGTTCTTTTCGAGCGTTTTGGCAAGGACACTGTAATCGAGCCGTATGCCGGTGGCGGGATCGGTTTCCATGAGCGGCACGGAGATCATGGATGATTTAAAATCATTGGCCACCAGGCTGCCGGTTATGCCGGAACGGGCGATATTCAGTTTCAACTGGGCCATGCTCTTTGGTGAGCCGTCATAATCATCCCCCATGACCGGCCCGCCTTGAAAACCTTCTTCCGTGACTTCGGTCCAGCGGACCGCGGGTGTCCAGAGAGACTTTACCCAAGCACGATCGACGCCGGGGGTCAGAAACAGCTCGTCATTGATCTGTTTGAGCGCCTCCAGATACTCAGGATCGAAGATATCCCCCTTGGTGTTCTCCACCACGACCCTAAGCGAGTTGCCAAGGCCCCGCAGCTCATTCTTGTTGGCCAGGTAGTTCTTGATGTAGGGGTGGCTCTGGGGAATCATCTTCTCAAAACTGGCGTTGAATACCAGCTTGGTTGCCTGCCAGGCAAGCCCCAGGGTGACCAGCGCGCAGACGATCATCACCATCTTGCGGCTGTTGAAAACAAGCCGCTCCAGCCAGTTGCCGGATTTCTGGTCGAAGTCCTTCAGATCTTTTACTACCGGCATGTCCTCGATTTTATCGTTTCTAACAGCCATTACTCTTCTCCCATTAATAGAGACGTGGTTACTGTTTCAAAGTCTGTTTCCGCATGCCGCGCGGACCGGCAAGCATGACGGTCTGATCACCCAAGGGGGCGACAGATGTCGCCGAAAAAGGCTGTTCAACCTTGGCTTGGCTGAAACTCTCCCCATTGTCGGCGCTCACCAGCAGATTTCCTGCCTGGTTCACTAGGACGATCCGACCATCATCCATGACGGTGCCGCAGATGATGCCGACCGGAATGCCGGTTTCAACCTTTTTCCAGGTGGTACCCGCGTCGGCGCTGCGGAAGACGTTGCCGCGCAGACCATGGGCGATCAGGGCACCAGGCTTGCCGGTTATGCCGAACAGGGTCCCGTTGTAGGGAACGGTGAGCGCGCGAAAGCGGCCGGTCTGGCGGTCAAGCTTCAGGGCGAGTCCCTGTTCGCCGCACAGGTACAGGTCAGTGCCCACAGGCCTGATCCCGTAGAGGTGGAAACGCTTCGGATTATCTGTGCGATCCAGCAGCGGCTCCCAGCTCTTGCCGCCGTCCACGGTACGGAAAATGAGGTTGAAGGCGCCGACGATGTAGCCATTTGTTTCGTTCTCGAACCAGACGTCCAGCAACGGCTTGTCAGGACCCTTGTCAACGTACTGCTGCAACTCATCCTGCAGGCGGGCGGCATCAGGCCCTGCAGACGGGTGCGCGCCGTAATAGTCGGCAATGATCTTGGCGAGGGAGTGGCCGTCAAGCTGCCTGCTCCACGTCGCGCCGCCGTCGGTGCTGTTCAGCACCACACCGTCGTGGCCGACCGCCCACCCCTTGCCGGGGGTCGGAAAGCTCACGGCGGTGAGGTCGGCACTGACTGGCACACTGGCCTGTACCCAGGTTGCTCCCTGGTCGTCGGAATAGACGATGTAGCCGCGTTGCCCCACGCTGACCAGACGCTTGCCGGCCACAGCGATACCGTTAAAGTGTGCCTTGGCGACCAGTGAGCTCTTCTTTGCCGGGGTGTCTAGAACGTCAATGAAACCTGGCTCGCCGGCCGCGAGGCATATCGCGACCACGCTCGCCAACAGAGCGGATGTCAGGGCAATCTGCTTAATTCGATGATACATATCTTCTCCAGTTCTCCAGATCACAACAAATCCATGAAAGGGAGAGTTTACCCCGCCGGAACATCCGGCGGGGGTGTTGAAGGGGATAGCCTAGCGGACGCCGCTGCCGGCCATGTTTTCAGGGTTCCAGAAACTGGCGGGGCGCGGTTTGTTGTAACGAATATATCCACCCTCAGCTTCAGTCCCGAACTTGTACACACCGGCAATCAGATCATAGGAGATCATGAGTTCATTATATGGGGCCATGACGTCATAGCCATGGGTCAGGCCGGCAAACTGGGTCCGGAACAACTGGCCGCGCGCGTCGTAGCTCTCGGTGGCAAGACCGAGCCAGCTGTCCTCATCCAGATAGAAGCGGCGTTTGCCATAGGGATGGCTGAAGCCGGTACGCAGATCCGCCTTGACCACCCAGACGCGGTGCAGCTCGTAACGCAACAG
>Ga0129298_10000134_pt1 | contig 25412 bp, 24 predicted proteins | sample I19B2metaG_FD_94707 | JGI IMG/M metagenome (GOLD analysis project Ga0129298, IMG submission 94707) | Lake sediment bacterial and archeal communities from Gulf of Boni, Indonesia to study Microbial Dark Matter (Phase II) - ​I19B2 metaG | ecosystem: Environmental > Aquatic > Freshwater > Lake >... | reverse complement strand
CTGTCTTTTGGTCTTCTGCGGCTGAATCCAGCCCAGAATGCGGTAGATTCGCTGGATACGTTTGCGGTTGATTGGTCTGCCTAGGCTTCTTGCAAGGGTGGCTGCCATACGTCTGGTTCCGTACAGCGGTCTCCTCAACGTTTCTTCTCTAACCTTCTCGAGGATGTAGGGGTCAGGAGGGATCGTTCTCTTTCTGGCTCGGTAGTAGTAGCTTTTGCGTGAGCATCCGGATAGGCGTAGAGCCTCTCTAAGGCTTGATCCTTGATTCTGGATCATGTTTGCTACCATCTTCTTTTCTCTCCCTGCAAAATTTTTTTGAACGCATCATTCGCTATGGTGAGTTCACCGATCAGCTGCTTCAAACGCATATTCTCCGTCTGGAGCTCCCCTCCCCCTTCATTTCCTCTGGATCGAGTGAGCGCCTGCTTTCCTCCTTCAATGAACTTCTCTTTCCACGCGTAGAATACGGTAGGGTTCACAGCGTATTTTCTGCATATCTCAACAACGCCTATGCTGGTGTTCAAAGATTCCAGAACTATCCGGATCTTCTCTTCAGCTATCCAATGTCTATGAGGCATAACTTACCCCTCTCAGTAGGTATCTGTTTTCAAGTGTTCTCCTTCTAGAGGGGTCCAGACCAATGTCCTAGTAGTCATTCTTGTTTGGCTCTCTTTTTTTGGGTTCTTGGCGTTTAAACACCCAACAGACTTCTGTGAATAGATCTCTCAAGCGTTCTGTGACAGCTTAGTAGGACAGAAGAGTCTAGGAAATCTGCCCTTTATGTGACTATCGCTCACTGTGGCGCGCCAGTATCTTGCAGAACTGGCTAGAAATTGCTTCTTGGTTCTTCCTTTCTTCGCATTTTGTGGTATGGGTTTATTCGACCAGCTCATTCGAGTCCTTGAAGGATGGCTTGCATGAGGAAACTGTTGAGAAACGGTTTTCGCAGAGATTGAGTTTCAACCCTGAGAACATCAAAACCTAGCATTGTGCCTTGGTTTTCAAGCCTTTTCCATATGCAAAAGCCGAAGCAAACCCGGATTACCGTAAACAACCCGAAACTGCCCAATCACCATTAGTAGCGATGAGGGGGGAGGGGGGTGATATCACCCTTGATGCCTAACGCCTCAACCGCTCCAGTGATGTAATATGGAGAAGGGGGTAGGGGGGCGTATACACCTGTCATCCCTATGCGTAGCGTTTCTTGGGCTTGGATGAGGCCTAAAGGCTGAGATCAAACCTGAACCGCTGAATCCGAAACATTTCGTATTCATCCGGAGAGCCGTGTCGACAGGGGGTAGGGGGGGTGGTACCACCCTATTGCCAAGAACGATCTATCTCCCTTGCCTTGGCAGCCCGCGGTCTTACCAAGGCTTACAGAAGCATACGCAAGCATACACAAGCACCGACAGCGCGCATGACCTTCACGAAGCGCAAACAGATCTCTAGACACAGCAAGAACAGATTCCACCAGATGAAGAAAAGAAACGACGGCTCACATCTCTCCCCTCACATAAGGAAAGGCCAATAGACATTATCAACCAGTTTCGCAAGAAGCTTTCACGCTTGTTCAGAGCAGTGGGGCTGGCAGTCGCACGTAAGGCATTTAAACTAAGAGCGGAAACGTTTCAATTCGGGCATGCTTGCAATGAATGAAGATCTTCTGAAGTTGGCTCTGCAGACTGTTCAGAAACTGGGAGCTTCATACGCAGACGTACGATACATCCAGATTGAGACTGAGAACCTTCATGTGAAGAAGGGGGTTCCAGAAGAGATTCGGAAAGGCGTTTCCTCAGGAATCGGAGTCAGAGCGATAGCCAAAGGAGCATGGGGATTCGCCGGGACAACAGTACTGAAACGTGCTTCTACGATTGAAACGGCGAAGAAGGCGTTCAAGGTGGCTCTGGCTAGTGCAAGAGCTAAGAAGAGTGATGTGAAGCTTAGTCCAGCTCCTCCAAAGAAGGCCAAGTATTCGACTCCTGTTAAAAAGGATCCCTTCAAGATCTCTCTCGACAAGAAGATTGAGGCGTTGAAGGCTGCTGAACGGGCTGCAGCGGCAGAATCGACTGAATTGATTAAGACCTCGTCAAGTTTTTTCCGCGCTCATAGAGAGCGAAAACTGTTCCTGAGCAGCGAAGGCGCAAAGACAGATCAGACTATTGTATGGTGTGGAGGAGGCGTATCGGCCACAGCCATACGGAGCGGAGATGTGCAGATTCGATCGTATCCCGCATCGTTCAGGGGAAACTTCAACACTGCAGGGTACGAGTTCTTCGAATCGCTGGATCTGGCTGGCCACGCTATCCAGGTTGCCAAAGAAGCAGTTCAACTGCTCTCAGCTGACAAATGCCCTTCAACCACCACCACTCTCCTCATTGCAGGAGACCAGCTCGCATTACAGGTCCACGAAAGCTGTGGGCATCCCACGGAACTTGACCGAGCCCTAGGAACGGAAGCTGATTACGCGGGGACAAGCTTCGTGACTACTGACAAACTTGGGAGCTTCAGATATGGCTCTCCGAAAGTGGATATTTCAGCTGACGCTACTACACCTGGCGGCTTAGGAACGTATGGCTATGATGATGAAGGCGTCCAAGCAAGAAACGTGCCTTTGATCAAGAAAGGTCTATTCGTTAACTACCAAAGCTCTCGCGAAACTGCCGCTTTCCTGAATCTCCCACAAGGAAGTAGCGGCGGAATGCGAGCTGACTCACCGCTTGCGATGCCGATCGTTCGGATGTCAAACATAAACCTACTTCCGGGAGATTGGAAGGTTGAAGAGCTCATTAGAGATACCCAAGATGGTATACTAATGCTGACCAACAAATCTTGGAGCATCGATGATAGACGACTCAACTTTGCGTTTGGGACCGAGGCTGCTTGGCTCATCAAGAACGGAAGCACCGAGAGAATGATCAAGCAGGCCACTTACACCGGAATAACACATCAATTCTGGGGCAGCTGCGACGCCGTGTCAAAAGACGATTGGCATATGCATGGAACTCCAACATGCGGCAAAGGCGTTCCTTCACAGGTGATGTACGTTGGACACGGAGTCTCAACAGCGAGGTTCCGCAACGTACGCGTTGGAATAGCATAGGAGGGAAATCAGATGTCTCTTGTCACTCTGTCAGAAGCGGCACGAAAAACCATCAAACTCGCAATAAGGAAAGGCGCAGATCAGGCACAGGCTACCGCGTTCACATGGATCGAGGATCTCACAAGATTCGCGAACTCTCAAATCCATCAGAATGTGGCAACTCACAGAGACGGGCTGAAGGTTCGAGTAGTCCTCAGGAGAAAGATTGGAGATGCAGCAATAGACTCATTCGATCCAAGATCAATAGAGGCGGCAGTGGGCAGCGCGATCAAGATAGCCCGAGTCTCGCCGCCGAACGAACTCTTCAAGAGCCTACCAGAACCTAAGAAATACGCCCCTCTGAAGGGAACTTTCGACAGCAAAACCGCGAATTGCAATCCGAATCTACGAGCTGATAACGCGAAACGTGCAATCCAGATTGCACACAAGAAGGCTACTCTTGTCAAAGCCGTCGCGGGCTCCTACATGACCGGATCGGCCAGCTTCGCAGTCTCCAACAGCTTAGGAGTTGACGCGAAGGCACAGGTTTCTCTTGCACAGATGGCTGTGACGGTGATATCTGAGAGGCAAGGCTCTGAGGGGCATGGCTACTATTCAGCCTTTGCAAGAAGCATGAAAGACATCAATGTTGACGAGGTTGCTGAGAAGGCAGCTGACAAATCTGTGAGGAGTGTTCAGCCGATTCGTTTGGAACCAGGCGAATATGAGGCCCTGCTGGCTCCTGACGCAGTCTCCCTCTCACTATCCTATGTCAGCAATGGTTTCCTCGGCTCGTGGTTCCAAGACGGAACTTCCTTCGTCAAGCACAACTTGGGCAAACAGGTTTTTGATGAGAAATTCAGTCTGAAAGATGACGCAAGGGACGTGGCGACGCTCTATGTGACGCCTGTTGATGGTGAGGGGGTTCCTAAACGAGCGTTGACATTAGTGAAGAATGGCTTTGTAGATGAGAGCAGTATATGCTACGATTCCTATACGGCTGGAAAAGAACAGAAGAGTAGCACAGGGCACGCCTTGGTTCCGTTCTTTGAGGCTTTTGGTACAGGCCCAGATCTGGTAAACATAGTTTTGGAACCAGGGCAAGCCTCCGAAGAGGAGATGATCAAAGAAACCAAGTATGGCGTATATGTTTCAAGATTTCACTATGTGAGAACCGTCAATCAGCCCCGAATGATCCTGACTGGATTGACTAGAGATGGAACGTTTCTAATTGAGAACGGTGAGATAACTAAGCCCGTCAGAAATCTCAGGTTCACGGACAGCTTCCTGGATGTCTACAAGGGAACACAGATGGTTGGAAAAGATCGAGAGAGACAGCAGCTGGCTACGGTTTCTCCTCTAAAAGTTGCCAAGCTACGCTTTACTGGCGTAAGTGAACAATAGGACTTGGAACCACATTCTCATTTCTTCTTCTGATAAGATAGGACATCGTCGTTTTCATGGTAGTTCCTAGAATTGATTCTCCATGAGTGAACCTTCGTCAAGAGACGTGGCAAACCAGCGGCTCGTCCTCATTGTGACGACTCTCGGATCATTCATGACTCCGTTTGATAGTAGTGCTTCAACTCTGGCAATTCCGTTTATTGGTGCTGATATGGGAGGCGGATTGATATTGCTCTCTTGGATATCGGTCGCGTATCTTGTCGCCCTGACGACCTTTCTTCTCGTTTTCGGTAGGATCGGGGATATCCGGGGAAGAAGAATCCTTCTGTTCACGGGAGTCTTAGTTTTCACATTCTCTTCGGTCATTTCCGGTCTGTCGATCTCACTGTATCAATTGATCTTTGCCAGACTAGTTCAAGGCCTAGGGGCATCAATGATGTCTGGAAACTCAATGGCATTTCTCACATCAGTCTTTCCTTCTTCAGAGCGCGGAAAAGCGATAGGAATTGTGACAGGCGCCACCTACGCTGGTCTGTCTCTAGGCCCTGTCATTGGGGGGTTCTTGATCTCTCAATTCGGATGGAGATCAATATTCTACGTCAATGTCCCGATCGGCTTAGTTGCAGCCTATCTCTGCTATTTCAAAACTTATGAGACTCAGCATTTCGACGAGAAGAGCTCTTTCGACGCTCTTGGTGCTGCCAGCCTGACCATTTCGATTTCCTCAATCTTGGCGTCCATAACCTTGAGTCAGGCCGGCTTCCTCTCCCCAGAATATCTTGTCTCTCTCGTGACCCTTGGAGTTCTCTCGTTCCTCCTGTTCTGTTATGCGGAAAGGAAGTTATCAGCTCAACCCCTCATCGATGTGAGATTGTTTGCCGAGAATAGAATGTTTGCTCTCTCGAACGTGACCGCTTTCCTGAACTATCTTTCCTCTTTTGGGATAGGGTTTCTCTTGTCATTGTATCTGCAAGCGGTCCTGAGACTTGATCCTAATCAGGCTGGGCTGATCATGCTCTCTCAACCTCTTCTGATGACAGCGGTTTCTCCTCTCAGTGGCCGTCTCTCAGACAGAATACAACCCAAGGTGCTTGTGTCAATCGGGTTGGCAATAATGTCCATTTGCATGTTAGTTCTCTCCAATGTAACTGGCGATACGTCTCCATACGCCATAGTCTCAATCCTGGCCACCTTGGGTTTCGGATATGGCCTGTTCAGTTCTCCGAATACAAGTGCAGTGATGGGATCGGTTTCAAGGGAATCGCTGGGTGTGGGTTCTGGCACTCTCTCAACTATGAGATTCTTGGGGCAGTCTCTAAGCATGGTACTAGTCGCTTTCATTTTGACCAGTAGTGTCTCGCGTGATATCGTGCTCATTGGGAAAGGGCAGCTGAATGTCTCAGTACAGGACTTCCTCCTAGGCTTTGGTGTCTCACTTCGCATATGTGCGATCATTACGGCTACAGCAGTCGTATCTTCTCTATGGCGGGGAAGCGCCCACACTAAGAACTAGGCTTCAACTATCATCAAAACTACACTGACGTTTCTGAGTGCCTTCCCGATTCAACTTTGACGGTGACCATGTGAAGATCATCAAAAGAGCTCCGCAGTCGTCTCTCAATCTCTGCTGCTATCGCGTCCCCCTGACTCACCATCAAGTCACCATCAACTTCCACATGTATTTCTCCGGTTATGTAGGGCCCTGTACGTCTCAGACGAATGTCGTGAACTCCCCTGACTTCTCTGACCCCATTGACAATCTCCTTGACCATTTCCATGACATCTGGGCACATGCATGCATCCATTAGTACTAGCGACCCCTCCTTGAGCGCTGAGTAGGCAACAATGAAGATCAGGCAAGCTATCAACATCCCAGCAGTTGCGTCACCCCAATAGATTCCGATACCTGAAAGATATATGCCGAAAAATGCGATTAAGGATGACACCCCTCCAAGAATGGAGTTGTATGCGTCTAGAGAAACGGAAGCTGACTTTGAAGACCGTGAGACGTGCCGCTTTCTATATCCTAGATAGAATGAAGGAACAGCTGCAATTATGGCGACCAGTGCTGCCATTTCGGTAGCTTTTACAGTCGTCTGTCGCACCAATGAGATGTAGGACTCGTAGAGGATTAGAAGGGCAACCACAGCCATAACAACCGCAGAAACCATTGATGAAATCGTCTCAGCTCTATAGTATCCGAAGTGGAACTTGCCATCTCGGCCTCTCCGAGCAACCTTCAGGCCCAACCATACAATTGTGGAAACCGATGCATCGGCAAAGGAGCTGATGCCGTCAGAGACCAGTGCAATGCTATTCACAAACAAGCCTAACAGCACTTCAGCCAACCCGATTGCCACAGACAGAAGAGCAGAGAGTCTTTCCACCTGAAGTCCAGCATTCGCACCATGGCTCGTCAAAACCAAAACCTCTCCTGCTCTCCTCACATGGGCTATCATTCTATGTCTACAACAACGTTCTGAGTTCAGCCAAAGCTGTTACTTCGTAGTCTGCTTCAACCGTATCAACCCATTTTCTTCGCTCAATATGGATCGTGATCATGCCTGCGCCTCTTCCACCTTTGATATCTGTGAACGGTTTGTCTCCCACCATGACACATCGATGCGGTGATGTCACAAGCTTATCAGCGATGAGAAGAAACGGGAGAGGACTTGGTTTTCTTTCCGCAACTTCATCCCCTGCCACCACCACAGCGTCAAAGAAATCCTTGAAGCTTAGATTTAGAATTCTTCGACGTTTGAACCCCACAGTTCCATCATCATCTGTCACCAATCCGAGCTTGTACGTCTCTTGTTTGAGATATTCCAGTGTGCTTATTGCATCGGGATATGGAACACTTGCTTCCTCGTAGATCTTCCAGTATTCTGATGTAATCTTCTTGATGTAGGGTTTTGGGAGGGTCTTGTGGTATCTGAGTTCCTCAAGGATTTTCTGCCACCAGAGATTGCGATCATACATGATCTGTTGATTGAACTTATCATCCATTCTTCTGACGGTTGTTTCGATTTCACTCTTCTCAATATTCCTTGTATTTTCTCTGAGGAATCTCAGGAGGAGATCTGCGACTCTTTCATGGGCCACCTTCAGTCCTCGCTGTGCGTCTATGAGCGTCTCATCCAGATCGAAGATCACTGCCTCTACGTTGCCGATTCTGCTGGTCAAGATGTCTCGATCTCAGTTCACGTCGGGTTATGCTGAAGTAGACTCATCTCTCCATTCTCAATCTTCAGATATGTGTTTCGGACTTGCGCATTGGAGACCCATGAGCCCGTGTTAGCCACGGATCCGTCAACAAAAGGGCGATGTGTGTGACCGAACACAAGTCTATCCGTCTTCCCTAGGCATAGAAACAGATCTTTGATGCGAGATCTTGCAAGTCGGTCAACCTTATGCAGATCCTTTCGCTTCTCTGGGATGTCTCCTATTGCCTGAACCATACTTCTTCTCTTATCGCCTTTCTTGAATGAAAGATGAATGCTATCCCAGAAGAAGGATAGAAGATCTCCAAGAAAGTCTCCTGTTCTTTGACAAAGAGAGAAGCAAAGATCCTCATATTCCTCAATCGTCAGCGGCTCGAAATTCGAGAGAACTTCGAGCTGGTATCCGTGTATAAATGTGAAAGTTGTTCCGTCCTCTTGCAGCTTGACCGCCTTCTCAATGCTGAATGGTGTAGTTCCAGACGGGTTAACTCTTGCGAAAGTGAAGTCATGATTTCCGGGGACGTAGTGAATCCTTGTCGCGAGGTCTTCCAGTTTTTCAATCACGTCCTCGTTCTCTAACAAGACTGAGACATTGTTTCTTCTCCAGAAATCAAAGATGTCTCCGAGCAGAACAAGATTATCTGACTGACCGAGACTAGATCCGACATCACTCAGAAGACTCATAAAGGACTGTTTGTCCGCATGCTCATATCCCAAATGGACATCTGAAACGACGATGATCAATCGGTTTCACTGAGAATTAGTTGCATCTCCGGCATACAAAGGTCTTCGTGTATAGCGCCCAATGACAACCGCGGCGCCATGCGCTTCTCCTTCAAGTCTATATGTTTCTTCAGAGGATCAAGAGAGGAATCGATGTAGACCAGTGAATGTGTACCGTGTTCGTTCCGAGAAGTGATGGAATAGATGGATAGGCAACACGATTGGCGATGGACTGTTGGGCGGTTGTCATTGTGTTATATCTTGTGGGCCTTTGTGCAGATGATGACTGCTGTTGTGTTCCCACCGTTTCCATTCTCACTTGGAGTTGACCTAGGCGCAATGTTGGCCAGTGCACAGGATCTCCATAGGGTGGTCGCTGTTGCTTGCTTGCGTCTCTTGCTGGTTACCACCGCGATTCTATCCATGGCACGGTGGTTGGATAATCGTTCTAGGTCTCAGTTGGGCCTTGCACATGTTCGCTTGATACCACGGTCTCTGATGCTTGGCCTGGGATTGGGCATGCTCACTTCAGTAAGCAAGTTGCTGGTGCTATGGGGAACTGAAGGGTTCGTCCTTCACGGCACGAGAGCACCTGCCGCAGACTATTGGCAGTATATTGCGATGACACTTGCGCTGTTTTCAAATGCTTGGATTCAAGAGATCGTTTTCCGCGGCTACACTTTCGCAAATCTCAGAGATCATCTCAAGCCCAGGCTTGCGATTTCGATATGCGGATTGATCTTTCTCGTGCCTTACTTGCTGGGTGGGAACCTGACATGGCCAGGGGCATTAGGCCAAGCCCTTACAGGAACACTTCTTGCTTGGGCATTGTTCTCCCAACGCAGTCTATGGTTGTCCCTGTGGATTCACGTCGGAAGAGACTTTGCGCATGGCCTGTTATTCAACAGAACCTTCACGCTATTGGAAGGCGCGCAGCTGGCAGGAGCATTCTCAGCAGACTTGGCTTACACGGTTGGAGTATCGATTGCAGTCATTGTCGCGGCGCTTGTTTTCATGCGTCAGAGACTAACGCAGAAGATCAGTCAGATTGACCATATCTCGAAGATACGAGATGAATTGCCTAAGGCTCGAAGCATCGAGAGAGGGCTTACAATGATCTTGGACGGTGCAATGAAAGACTTCAACATGGATATTGCATCCGTCTTTGTTCTGGACAAAGAGAAAAGAACAGCTGAGACCAAAGCCGTTCGATCGAACATGAGAAAAGCCATTGCCAGAATTTACAGTTTGGACAACAACTACGTTGAGTTTGAATGCCTGAAAAACAAACACGGCGACTCAAGAATCGCAGGGACCCAACTCTCTATTCTAGGTACAAGAAGTGTCCATTCAACGCCAATCACCAGTAGAGGTGAAGTTTTTGGAGTCTTGTCCTTGGGAAGCGCTAGAGAGCAGACCATGGATGCAAGTGATCTTTCGGTGCTCAGCCTATATTCGGAGCTTGTTACGACGGCTTTCGAGACGCCAAGCACTGTCGTTGAGCCAATGAAAGAACCTTCGCAGACAAAACGTCAAGAGTACAAGATAGATCGTGGGTGTAGCTATCTGGTGGAGGACGATGTGGACGCGGCCTACAGGATCTTCAAAGAGAGCATCCTAAGCGGCATGAATGGGCTATGCATCACAAGACTCATTCCGAAAAGGGCTAAGGAACGTTATGATTTGGACGAGACACCGATCGTGTGGCTAACCGATGAAAGCGTTGGAGATGAGACTACGATCAGCAGCCTCCAAGATCTCTCGATAATGATCAGCAACCGCGCGGAAAAGCTTGAGCGGCTGATAGTGCTCATCGATGGTGTGGAGTATCTTGTATCAAGATTCGGGTTCGAATCTGTATACCAGTTCCTACAGACCAAGAGAAGTCAAATCGAGAGGACCAACAGCGTTCTGATTATAACATTGTACCGAGGAGCATTGGATCCGAGGCAGGTCAAACTGCTGGAAAGAGAGCTTCAGACCTTGGCTCATACCTGAATTCGATTGATCGCACGTTTCGCTCTTGCCTGCGAGAATTCTCTTTCGCATCTCAAGGCTACTGGAGGATAGCGGTGCTTGCCACGATGTAGTCGGGGCTGTACTAGAATCGTGGCGCGACTGATAAGTACAGCTCGATTCATGTGCTCAAGGATGCAGGATTGATGCTGATTCAATCAGAAGCTGCGCCTCGGTCGCAGAGAGAGGCCTTTTGTGCAATACCGTATATCTTTCAGGCCTCAGGTTGGGGGCCTCCACAAGAGCTCTGATCGCCACCTTTCCGTCGACGCCGATACGCTCAAGACTGAGTTTCGGCTCGATGTTCCTGAGGATCTGCTTGATGTTCTGCCATCGAAGCTCAGGTTCTCTCCACCAATTCAGGTTTCGTTCTTGGTGATACTTGGCCATGAGTATGGCTCCCAGTCCGCACTGTTCACCATGCATCGCAGGTTTCTCAGCATTCGCATCTAGGAAGTGCGAGAATAGGTGCTCGGCGCCAGAGCAAGGCCTTGATGATGTGGCAAGGATCATTGAGACCCCACAGTTCAGCAGCGCCTCAAGAAGGTTCTTGACTCCGCTCTTGCTCCATGGATCTTCTTCTGCCTCAACAATGTCCTTCATGCCCTGAAATGCGAGTGCCGCAGCTCGCTGACAATAGTACTCCCCTCTCTCGTCCCTGCCGAGCTCCCAATCCTTCACCGATGTGGCCTTTGAGACGAGATCACCATACCCCGCTGTTATCATTCTCTTAGGCGCCTTCATAAGGATCTCAGGATCCGCTATGACCGCAACGGGCGGATGGGTTAGCAAGGAACTCTTCGCACGGTTGCGTGCGATTGATGCTATTGGAGAAGCTATGCCGTCATGAGATAGGGCTGTTGGGACCGAGACAAATTCAATCTGACTCTGATATGTTGCCATCTTTGCCACGTCGATAGGAGTCCCCCCTCCCACCGCAATGGAGAAGTCGAATGCTTTCAGCCGTTCTCGCACCTTTTCCACAGCGGCCATGTCCGCCCGTTCGACAATCATTTCGCCAACAGAATAACCGGCTTCTGTGAGGTTTGCCTTGATCTGATCGCCAGCAATGCTCTTGGTAACGAGATCCTCTACGATCAGGCAGTTCTTTCCCAGCCCAAGCTCGTCTACGATCTCACCGACCACAGTCAGAGAGTTCTGTTCGACAACAACCTCTCGTAGGGGCACACGATGTCTCTTCCCGCACTCGCAGTCCCATTCATCGGGGAACCTGAATCTTAGAACCACTGTCCAACAGCCTTTTTCTCGATTCCTCTCCCTGCTGACCTCGCCATCTCATCTCTCTCATTAGGCAGATGCTTCGGAAGGTCGTGTGAGTCAGAGGTAAAGGGAGCAGATACGTCAAAAGGCTTTTGATCTAGGTGCGCTCAGACTTGCACCGGAGCAGTATTTGTCTTGAGGGCCCCCTCACACAACTATCTCTGCTACGTCTTCACGTGGTGCTCTTAGGCGCTTCAATTTTGGACGTTACTTGAATGTTAGTAATTCTCCTCCAACGGCGAACATACTCCCTTTTTGATGAACGGAACAGATGTACCTCAAAGTCTAGCGCGTTGCTACAGACGAAGGGCACGGCATTGTGGAACTCAAGAATCGAATCGAAGCATGCGAGACCATTGATCGCTACGTAAGAGACAGCGACATCTCTATTGTGGACGGTTGCTTCTCGTCTCGAGAGGAATTACCGGGTCGACCGTTTGAATCGATTGAAGGGATGCGAGAAAAAGATCATTTTCACCCACATGAACCATACGAATCCTGTTCTTAGCCGAGGCAGTGGCCTGCAATCGGAATTGGAGAGAAAGGGTTTTCGACTGGCAAGAGAGGGAATGGACATTCCCATATGACAGTTCTCGGTCTCGCAATCAGTTCCGTGATCCAGTTCAAGGGTTTCGTACAGGTCACTTTCACCACAAGTGCTAAAGCCTCCTGTATACAAATCACTGGTACTTGATGTGAGCCCACTTAAGGTGCAGCGAAGGCGGGGAGCCTGATGGAAGAACTGTCTGAAAAGAAAATGATCTTCGTTACGATAGCCAGCAAGGGAAATGGCAGAGGTGATTCGGAGATAAGAGAGGCTTGGGAGCGGGCACTTACCGGAGTCGTATCCCCGGGTGTTGAGACGATCGAGAAGGTTACTGTTCTGCCTGCCGCACCATCAAAGCCCGACGAACAGAAGCCACCTGAACCCAAAAGTACTCAAAGGATCTCTCTGGTGGTTCGTGAAGAAGAGAGACCCCCACCCAAGTTCTACTATACACTAGATGACAAACAATGGTGGGAAATCCCGGGAGAGCTGATCAAGGTGTGGCAGCTTAGATTCATGCCAAGAGACATAGGCGTCACGGAAGGAGTCGTCAAGGTTAGAGGCGAGTTAGGAGACGAAAAGGTTCAAGGATTGATTCGCCTAAAGTCGGCCCAAAGACATGTTCTTGAGCTGGTCGAACGATAAGCAGCATAGCTCGTATATCGCTCAGTTGTCCGCATCACCGTTGTGGAACGGAGGAGTTGAGCTGGAGCACGCGCCCACTTCTGTCTTACATCTCAGACCGCAATCCACACCTTCTGCAACACCTGTTTTGCTTGTGAGGCGAACGCCTACGAGATTTCGCAGAGCACTCATCCGCAAGGGATTATGGCACCTCGCAGGCGCTATTTTGTCAATTCACACATTGGCTCTGTCTTCGATATTGTTGTCTTGTGTTCCATGCTCCAATGCCACACCTCTCGAACTGTTACAGAATGGTAGTTTCAAGAATGGATTGGCGGGATGGACGGTGCAAGGGATTGCCTTCTATGATGGCGAGACTATCAAGATCACGCGTGAAGGATCATTGTCACAGACCGTGCGCAGACCAGATCTGTCTTTCTACCTTGAACTTTCTTACAGTCTACGAACAGAGCTACCATCACAGGTGCACTTCGCGAGGTCTCTCGTTACGTTCTATGTAGTCGACCGAAACGGAAAGGCCAACAACTTCACCGTTGTTGGAGAGCGACATGGAGAGCTCGGAGACTCCGGGTGGAAAGAGACTAGATTGAGTCTCTTGCAGCTTTTCAGGAAGGAGATTGGTGATCTCACAGATTTTCAACTTTCGGCCATAAAGATCGCCATAGAATTGGGATTCACCGCACCTGTTCCTCCACCTGCAGCCGCTTCTATTCGAAACGTCAGCCTAAGACGGGTCAATCCTGTCAGGATTCTTCTTAATGAAAACTTAAGGAGACAACTGGCTGATAGGACTGAGCTAGTGGTCTCCGCAACCAATGTTGGCGATATCGATGCTTCCAACCTGGTCGCGACATTGGTCCTACCTCCACAAGTGGTACTAATCTCGGAGAACACGGTCATCGTACGGTCAATGCTTGAGGGAGGGGCATCTTGGCAGCTGAACTGGATGCTTGCTGCAAAATCCTCAGGCACACACCCGATCACAGTGAAGGTGAGTTCTGATCATGGTGGAACCGAACTGTCCCTTAGTGTTCCAATACCGGGGATGCCTCAAGTCACAACTACTCAGACAACCAAGGTGACTGTCGAGCGAACAGGTGAACAAGCAGATCAAGTCATCGTCGGGTTCCTCGTGACAGCTTTCTTGGTTTTTCTTGCCTTTCTCATACTGGCCATCGGTCTACCGATACTGCAAAGGCGAAGAGGTACAGAGGTAGTCTATCGATTGAGGCCGGTTCGTAGATGAATGCCTCAGGATCTGCAACGCAGAATCCGCTGCTAGTCGTCTTCGCTTGCTACTCTTCCCGACTCTTGACGATCTCTATGCAGTCACAGAAGGTGGATGGACTGAGACTCTTGATTCTGAGAGTCTCACATACCGACGTCACAATGATCCTTTCCACGGTTGCGGCTCCGGAGCCAAACATTGCGTATAGCGCCTTCGTGAAGCTATCTGGTTCATCGACTATCCTCTCTTTATTCAGTGAGAACTTCCTGTCAAGGTTGTGAAAGACTATCTCAGGGACGCTTTCCCCAAAAGTGGAGAGTCCTTCTTCAATAGCCTGAATCAGAGCCTTCCTAGACTTGCTCATCTGTCGTGACGAGGCTTGGAGGGAAGAGATGGGAAGGTCTAGAACAGGTAGATTCCTGTGGTGCATTTCCAGATACCGTGACGGTTTGAAGGGGCGCCGTTGCTATAGACTGATATTCATTGCAGGCGTATCTCACTCCAAGTCTCTAAACAGTCACCCCTTGGAAGCTGGTTCACGCAGGCGTAGCGGCCGGGTCAGCTTGGGGCGAGGAATCGAGCGGCAATGAGGGTGTACATCTTCGATACCATCGGTAGCCAGCCCAGTTCCACATACTCGTTGGGCTTGTGGGGATCACCGCGTTTCGGGCCCAAGTGCAGGCACGGGATTCCTGCCTCCCCAGTGAACACGTTTGCGTCAGTTATGCCTGAGGCGTATCCGTAACGAGGCTTGACGCCGCACACTTCCCTGTAGACTTCGTCGAAGATCTTGATGATGGGCTCGTTTTCATCTAGGAGAAACGGTTCATATTGAGGGGGCTTCGTTTGCACCTCAACATCGGCCTTCAGGCCTAGCGACTTCACAAGAGACTTCAAGTCTTCCACTGCGGTCTGGCCAGATTCGCCAGGTACGAGGAGTCTGTTCAGCTCAAATCTGCATCTGTCCGGAACCATGACCGAGTAGACCTCGTAACCGCCCTCTACCTTCAGCGTGCAGAGATTGCCTCGGCCGAATTTGGGATGCTCCTGCATTCTCAGCTTGTCCAACGATCTGATGATGCGTGCGGCTTCTTCGATAGCATTTACTCCGAGATGAGGGGTAAAACCGTGAGCAGCCAGCCCTCTCACAGTTATGTCATACAGGATCTTGCCGGTTATGCCTAGGGGGATAGGCTTGCTCTCTTCACCTGAGTAAGGCTCGCAGAGTATGATGGCGTCGCATTTGCCATATTCTGACTTGACCATTGCTTTCGCCCCTTTCGAGTAGGCTTCCTCGTCGATGACTCCGGAGAACAGTAGTTCTCCGTTGAACCTGAAGCCAGAGTCTGTGAACGCCTTAAGTGCGGTCAATGCGCAGGCGAAGCCGCCTTTCATGTCGCACGATCCAAGGCCGTACGTCAGTCCGTTCTTCTGGATTGGTTTGAATGGATCCGTGATCCATCCTTCACACACTGGAACAGTATCCGTGTGTCCATTGAACATGAGTCGCCGTCCATTTCGCGCTCCCTTCATTCGTGCGTAGACGTTGAATCTTTTCGGTTCGACCTCATCCATTTCGCACTTGAATCCTAGGGCATCTAGCTCCGAGCGCAGATATTCCGCCATTGCTCCCTCTTCGCCTACAACCGAAGGAATACCGATCATCTCCTCCAATCTTTTCACAGTGTAACCATTGTCAATCTTGGCCAGCAGTTCCAACAATCCGCAACCCTACCTTGAGTAGCCTATAGTATACTATATCGCTTCCATCCTTGCTCGTCCGTGTAAGAATGAGAAGAGAGAGGCGAGTTTGCGTGGGCTCAGCCTACGCGCCCATATGTTTGCTCCTGTGATATGGGGTGCAGGTGGCGCGCGCGGACCGGAGAAGAATGGCGGATCGAGATAGATTAGATCGATTGACTGATCTGAAAGATGTCTCGACGTTTCTAGGCAATCCTCGTGGAAGAGAACGTACTTGGCAGAGTCCAAGAGGTTGCGGGTGATACTACGGTCCATTCCTTGGCACTCTGGAAATGTAACTCAAGGCTCTAGTTAGAATTTGCGTAGGGTAGATTGTCATTTGCTCTCTGATCGGTTCTGGCTTTGCGTCGTTTGTGTCCTCACACTATAGCTTTGTCGAACAGCGCGCTCGACGTCAAGACCTGCACCTAGCACCCATCGGCTAAGCCCAGTTATCCTGTAGAAATACGTAATCGCATAGGAGCCTGATGCTATCCGTGTTGAAGTCATGTGGCAACCTACGAGTTCCTTGTTCTGGAGGCTTTTCATGACTCTTCTGACGTGGTCCGTGGGCTTGCGGCACATCTAGAAGAGCCGGCCTATTGTCGCCGTTTTCCCATGCAGGAGATTCTGGGAGAGCAAACCGCCAAGGCAGTCCTCTGCTTAACCGGCAGGATACGAGACAAGGGAGCCTGGATCACCCAAGAAAGAAATTGGGACAGCACAGAAGCCCAGAGAGCCGAACAAAAGCAGGCCCCACAATATACTAGGCAAAAACAGGAGCCTTTATATCAAGTCTCGATCCGTTTTCTCCGGATTTCGTGGTCATGCTTTGCCTTACGACGTGATTATTGTAGGATGCGGACCTGCTGGAATCTTTTCCGCTTTAGAGCTGGCTCAGGTCCCCCGGCTTTCGGTGCTGATGCTTGACAAGGGTCGCGACATCAACGAGCGAAGATGCCCGGCCAGCAGGGGTCTCGGATGCGTCAACTGTAACCCATGCTCCTTGTTGAGCGGCTGGGGAGGTGCTGGAGCCTTCAGCGATGGCAAGCTCACGTTGTCCCCTGAGGTTGGAGGATGGCTAGGTGAGTACGCAGGCACAGAGAAGCTGGTTGAGGATATTGCCTATGTGGATCAAACGTATCTCAGATTTGGCGCTCCAAAGGAACTGTACGGAGTCGAGACTGACAGCATTGAAGAGATCGAACACAAGGCGTCTCTGGCCGGACTGAAATTTGTTCCGGAGCGGTTGCGTCATCTTGGAACAGAGAAGTGCGTTCAAGTCCTTCGCGAGATGAAGAAGTACCTACAGAAGTCGATTGAGATAAGGACCGATACAGAGGTCAAGACCCTTCTCATAGATCAGGGACGAGCGGTTGGAGTAGAGACAGCAACCGGAGACCGGATCTCCGGAAAGTATGTAGCTGTGGGTCCTGGAAGGGTCGGAGCAGAATGGCTGACCTCTGAGGCTCAGGCCCTAGGCCTTAGGACATTGAACAATCCTGTCGATGTAGGTGTTCGAGTAGAGATCCCTGCTGCGGTCACAGAGGATCTCACCAAGATCCTCTATGAGCCGAAGTTCATCTACTTCTCAAAATTGTTCGATGACAAGGCTAGAACGTTCTGTTTCAACCCCTTCGGCGAGGTCATAACCGAGTCGTACAGTGGTGTTTTGACGGTGAATGGTCAAAGCTATTCTGAGATGAAGACCCAGAACTCCAACTTCGCGGTTTTGGTGAGTACTTCCTTCACCGAGCCATTCAAGGAGCCGATTGCATACGGGAAATATCTTGCGAGGCTGGCGAATCTCCTCAGTGGCGGGATAATTGTTCAACGGCTGGGAGATCTTGAAGCTGGAAGGCGATCGACCAGGGAGAGGATTGAGAGAAACCTAGTACAGCCGACATTGAAATCGGCTACTCCAGGGGATCTGAGTTTCGTTCTTCCTTATCGATACTTGTCTGACATCATGGAGATGCTTCGTGCTTTAGATCTTGTTTCGCCTGGAATCTATGCGAAGCACACGCTCCTGTATGGAGTGGAGGTTAAATTCTATTCTTCACGCCTTGAGCTGACCGAGAACCTAGAGACACGAATCAAGAATCTGTTCGCGATCGGTGATGGTGCTGGAGTAACAAGGGGATTGGTGCAAGCATCTGTTTCAGGAGTGATTGTTGCACGAGAAATTCTCAGAAGAGAAGCTACACCTCTCAGGTAAGCGGGACAGCGAAATATCAAGAACTTGTCAAAATGCTGCATATCTCATACAGGTTTCTAGATCATATATGGAAAAGGTTTTATGAGCGGTAGAATGCACAGCGGGGTCCAAGGAGAATCCGATCATGGTGGAAATGTACTGCGTCAAGTGCAAGAAGAAAGTCACTGTGGACGACAAGAACGTGAAGAGAGAGATGACATCCAGAGGAAGACCTATGCTAAGGTCGACATGCCCTAACTGCCAGACCAAGATGACCAAGTTCACGAAGTAGTTCCGAATCGCTCTTTCAATATCAAAGAACCTTCAGTCGCGTGCTCTCTTTTCACCTGGCCATAGCCTGACGTGACTTCCCACTAGTTCTCATGCACGAAGAGCGTCTTGTTGCCGTATTCCTTGGGCGCCGCGTCGCCAACGCGACTTAGAGAACAACCTTTCCAACGTTCTCAACGATGTCCATCTTCGTGCCATATGGGAGAGACAATTTTCTGATTCTCTCCAATATCGCCTTGGCGTGCTTTCCCTCCGCCAGCATCGGTCTTCCTCTCTGTGGTCTCTTCTTATCGAATCCCAATGTGAGCGGATACAGATGCAGCTCTCTGAGGGCACTTCCGTCAAAACTCATCTTTGCGATCGCGCCTTCCCAGTAAACCGGATCGTAAGTGAACCACTTGAATCCCCCTTCGGCTTTCTTTCCTTTTCTAACTCTTGCATCGTAGAAATCCGCCGGAGTCGAGTCCCAAGCCAATCCTTGTCTCTCATAGTTCTCTGACGGTTGAAAGCGGACAGTCTCATTCATGAAGATGAAGTTGCCGAGGCTGTACATGATGGGCCGCTTCTTGTAGATCTCAACTCCTCGGAGTAGGTGAGGCCCGTGGCCGATCACCGCACTTGCACCAGCATCCAAACACTTCCTGCAAAATGTCTCTATGAACTCGGCGGGACGCTCCCTATCCGATCCTCTCGGCTCATGCGCATGAAGGCTGACAAGCACATAGTCCGCCTGCCGCTTCGCATCTCTGATCGAGACTAGGATTCCTTTCATATCCAACTCGTTGGGAGTAGTGACGAGGTCAGCCTTTCTTCCGCCCGCGAACCGCAGGTTCATCACTGAGAATACTCCTCCCTTCTCTTGACGAACAGGAACGCCTGCTTCCTTGAAGATCTGCTTCAACTGGCGAATGAGCTTGTGTGGAACGATGAGCTTCGCCTGGTAACGAAGAGGGTTCAATCCCGGTCTCCCTAACATGTCTCTCCTTGTATCACCGGCTCTACCGAATGAGGCAAATGTTGAAGACATGGAAACCATAGCAATCCTGCCATTCTTTGTCTCCAAGTAGACAGGGCTCCTTGCCATCGCCAGGCTCTCGCCAACACCTGCATGCGGTACGCTCAGTTGGTCAAGAACTCGAGTGGTGGAGCGAAGTCCCCCTTCTCCGAAATCCATCGAATGATTGTTTGCTCTGGCGTATAGATTGAACCCCATCCACTTCAGCTCCTCAGCCATGAAAGGCTCCCCCATAACATACGTTCCGCCGCTCTCAGCAGCAGGAGCCGACTCGAAATTTCCCAAAAGCATCTCAAGGTTTGTGAAAGACACGTCAGCTGACCTCAAGATCTGCAACATGCTGCGATACGGCTCCTCGTCGAAAACCGACAATCTCATAGTGGCAAGGGAATCGCCCGTGGCAACTATCGAGATCACACCACCAACTCCACAGCCTCTGATCAGATCTCTATACTTGATTCAGAAGAAATAACTATCGCATCACCAGGCAGCCGCGCCCCAGCGATCCCTGAGGGGCACGGACGGCCCTCCCGGTCTGTCCTGGCAGAAGCGCGCGCTAGGTGGAGGAGAACAATGCTACTTGTCTCAGTATTCGGGATTCTGATCGGCACTGCCTTTCTCTTCATCAAGGAGCCCAGGCGCTTGCGCGCGCTCATTTCCAGGAGAGTAACAGGCAACAATGAGCGTGCGAGTGCAATGAGATACGTTGACTTGAGCCACCTTCTTGAAGATGGCATGAAGACGTCGCCGGGCCTGCCCAATCCGAAGATAGGCGCCCTTCTTGACCACAAAGGATCACGTTTTCGCCACAGTGGTAAGGCGGAATTCTACCTCGGAAAGGTGGAGATGGCCTGCAACTCTGGAGCCTATCTGAACAGCCCCTTTCGCCGCTACCCTGACCGACCAGACCTGAGCCAGATCTCACTCGAGACTGTTGCAGGATTACCTAGAATGGTCTCTGACGGACGAGTCATGCCCAATCGCTCTGTCACCATCAAGTGTGGGAAAGAAGAGATACACGGTCGCGGTGTGCCTATCAGAACAGGATGGGATCAGAGGTGGGGAGCAGACGGCTACCGGGAACTTGGGCCATACCTTTCCGATGAATCCCTCCAAATGTTGATACACTCAAAGGCGAAACTGGTCGGAGTCGATTTCAGCAATGTTGATGATACTGTGGATTCGTCTCGTCCAGTCCATACGCGTCTCCTTGCTTCAGATTCTACGCTGTTCCACCAAGAATCGTGAAGGGAGCTTCATTTCCAGTCCGAGCATTCGCTGAGACCAATGAAGACTAGCTTCATGCTCTCGCAAGTTCCATACGCCCGAAATCAAGAAGACGCGATGTTACCCCTAGGTCTCAACTGGTCCATAACCCGCTCAAGAAGGCCTAAATAGGTATCTAGCAGAGCTACTATTCAGTCAAAGCTACGGAGTGGCTGGGAATGGTTGGTGAAGGAATAGGAAGAATCTCAAGAAGAAAAGACGGTAAGTACTTTCTGTATCTTCCGAAACACTTAGTGGAAGACACCGGTTTCCCCTTTGATGTGGAATCATCTATTCCTGTGAGGGTTGTCATGGATCGACAGGGGAACAAGCTCATTGTAACGGCTCTCACACAAAAACAAGAGCCGCGAAGAAAAAGAAGCTAGGTTGCTCAACCGTCAAGTCAGCTTCTCTCCCCGCTGACTACTAGTCAGCAGAGTCTATTTCATCCATCTGCCGCCGTCTACTTCGAGCGTCTGTCCTGTGATCCAGCTCGCTTCGTCCGAAACCATGAACGCCACAGCGTAGGCTATGTCGATCGGATCCCCCAATCTCCCGAGCGGAATCTGCCCAGGGGCTTCTTTCGCCGTCAACTCCTCATACCCAATCCCTTTCTCTGGATTTGTCCAGACCAGGCCGGGCGAGACACAGTTTACATTGATTCCAAATGGTCCAAGCTCTTTCGCAAGCTGGTGAGTGAAACCCATGAGGCCTGCCTTGGACGCCGCATAAGCATGGATTCCTGTTCTACTCCATACCAGGCCAGCTCCTGAACCGATGTTCACTATCTTTCTATACCGCTTCTTCCGCATGTACGGCACAACAAATCTGCAGCAGTTGAAGGCACCTGTGAGATTCACGGCCAGAACCCTGTTCCAATCTTCTTCTCTCACTTCTTCGATCTTGGGGTTAAAGGGCACATTCCAGAAACCTGCATTGTTGATCAAGATGTCGATAGTTCCGAGCTTGCTGATGGATTCGGCAACCATCTCTTCGACGGCTTTCGCATCGGCCACGTCTGCATGTATGGCAATGGCTCTTCCACCACTGGAAACTATTTCTTCTGCGGTCTTCCCGCAAGTCTCTGTGAGTGAGTTACAAATCACGGCTGCGCCTCTCTCAGCCAACAATTTCGCTGTTGCGTTACCGATGCCTCGACCTGCACCAGTAACCAGCACCACCTTTCCCGTCAAGAGGTTCTTCAATTCTGCATGCCTACCCCTCTAAATCGTTAGCCACAGGAAATAAGGTTAGGCGGTCAGCACAGAAAAACCGTCCGACGCACCTCGTCCGCAGGCAATTCTTAGAGGCATGCTGCTTAGATGATTCATCCATCTTCCTTTTATCTAAGCAGAATCGTTCTTGCTGGACAGATTCAAGGGAGGTGAACGCATGGCGGTTCCAACGAGGCCTGTCGGCGGATCACTAATCGTGAGCCTGATCTTGGCTGTGGGAGGGCTTCTCATAACGATCGCATCCTTCTACGTGATAATCAAGGTCGCTGGCTTGGTAGACGTATTGACCGAGAAACTGAAAGAAATGAAGTTCTAGAAGGCTTCCCTCTTTTTGTGGGCAACTCATTCGTGTTTGCCAACTAGGTCTTTCCGGAAATCACATATATCATACTTCTTACCAAGCTGTGAGGTCGATATTCCGGGGAGAAATCGGAGTGCCATATGGGAACGATCTGGAAGGTGTCGCATCGAAGAAGCTGATTCATCTTACAACCAAAGGACGAAAAACAGGAAGGCTCCATACAGTCGAACTGTGGTTCGCGATTGTTAGTGGCAAGGTCTATCTGAGCCACGAGGGCAAACAGACAGACTGGATGAAGAATATCAAAAGGAATGACGCAGTCACTTTCAAGATAGGTGGAAAGAACTTCACAGGAAATGCACGCTACCTAGAAGATGGCACAACGGAGGCAGAGACTGCCAAGGCAGCACTCTACGAGAAGTACTATGGCAAGGCGACGAAAGATGTCATTGAAGACTGGTTTTCCCTATCAAGACTCCTCGCTATTGAACCGAAGACATAATGTACCACGCTAAACAAAATCGCACAATTCCGAAGGAATAGGCCCTTGCCTTCTTGGACAAAGCTGAGGAAATGGGTCTAGGTCACACGGTAAGCAACGTGATGAAAGGAATCGGCTACGTCTGCAATTGTTGCGGCTGTTGCTGTGGCATACTTCGAGGAATCACCGGCTTCGGTATTAAGAACTCAGTAGCACAAGCCAACTACTTCGCAGAAATAGACCCTGATCAATGTCTAGGATGCGAGAAATGCGCGGAAAGATGCCGGGTGCATGCGATCTCCAAGAAAAACGGTAAGGCAAAAGTAGATCGCGAGCGCTGCATAGGTTGCGGACTGTGCGTCACGGGTTGTCCAAACAACGCGGCGAGACTTCAACGAAAACCAGATGCAGAAACGATTCATCCCCCCTCAGACTCGGCTTGGGAACATGAACGACTTCGCAACCGAGGCCTGATCAAATAAGGATTCTCGAAATGTTGCCTATTCTGCGCACACAAATACAAGGAAGACTGACTGAACGACAGCTCAAAATTCATCCGACCGCAACAGCTGATGTCACACACAAAATTGCTGAGTAACGACGACGGTTCAAATTACGAGACACCCACCAAGGCATACACACACAACCACTAACCACGACGGCGCGCGCTTCCTTCACATGCCATCGCGCCATAGCCAGACAAGGATTGGGGAAGAAGGATCTGGCGCGCTAGGTTCTTACGTAAGCTGCTTTCATGAATGCGAAATCAGTGATCGAAGATGCAGGAAAAGGACTTCAGAGGCTACTGCCTGGAACGCAGACTTGACAAGGAAGCAGTTGATAAGGCTGTTGCAGCGGTCCGCGAATTCGAGGAGCATTTGAATGAGAACGGGAAAATTTTGGAATCTGCGGCCGTCGGTGACGTGAAGGAGTATGTCTCGTTGCTCATATCTCAGAACAGGAATTCGGCGGACCGGCTGTTGGCACTGGCCCGTTACACTGGTATGATGAAGAGGAACGATGTCTACATCTACTTCGCATCGCTCCTAGGCGCCAGAAACGTTCTCCCAACCATATCCGACAGGGTCGCGGCTATGGCTGGTGAGGAAATGAGAAGAAAGATCTTCGACGGAGTCAGAATGCCTCCACTCGGATCGTCCCCAGACAAATACCCTCCAGTAACTCGACGCCTAGTGGGAAGACTTGAAAGTGAACTCAATCCTGAGATGTGCAGAAAAGTTCTCTCCGGCAACAATCACAGAGTGCCGCGTGAGAACTTCAAGAAGGACAGGGAGAAGTTTCTGAAAGCCAGAACCATTGACGAGTTCTTGAAAGACCTGCATGAGAGGGCGGTCGCCAACCTTGAGAAGCTTATGGGAGAGGGAAGGCTTTTCGGCGAGCAGGAGATCACCCCTCAGGTCATCGAGCATGTCAAAGCCAACCAGGAGATTCTTGCTGGGGTCAGACGGGGCGACAAGATCTATTTCACCAAGATCCCCTACGCGCCTCGAGAATACTTGAATGAAACCGATCCTAAGATGAAGAGGTACTACGCCTGCCACTGCCCGCTTGCAAGAGAATCGATACTGCATGATGAGCCACGCATATCACCCACATGGTGCTACTGCAGTGGAGGCTTCGTGAAGCTACGGTACGACGTGATCTTCGACGAGGAGACCGAGGTCGAGGTTCTCGAGAATGTTCTCGACGGAGATCTGCGATGTCACTTTGCTATCAGGATACCTGAAGGCAAATTCAAATAGGCCGACGAAAGCGCGAACCGTTGCCGGTCGGTCTTTCGCGCGCTAAACGGTAGATTTGAGCGACTACATCCAACTTGATTGAACCGTCGTAGGTAGTGTTTTCTATGTGTGTGCCATAGTTGGTGCGCGCGCAAGTAGCGCGTACGTCCACTTCCGCGTCAATATTCTGACCCGTTTGTTATGACAAGAAAGCCTAAGGACAAGCACCCCATATGATCTGTCCTTGGGTAATGTGAATTGGTTGACGTTGTTTGGTTTGGTCACGCGTGCTTCATGCTGAAAGGTAAGAAGAGTCTGATTTTCGATCCTTTCAAGGGCACCGGGCTTCCGGAACCGAAAGCCAAGGCCGATATAGTACTGTGCTCGCACAGCCATTCAGACCACAACAATGCGGCGGTGGTTAAACATGAGAAGAGTGTAGTACTGGAAGGGTTCACAGGAACAAAGCAGATCGACAGCGTATCCATCAAGGGCGTAGCCACTTTTCACGATGATGCTCAAGGAGGCAAGAGGGGAAGGAATTCTGTCTATGTCGTGGGCCTTGACGACATCACTTTCGGCCATCTGGGAGATCTAGGACAAGCATTGTCCTCCTCACAGGTAAGCGAGATAGGATCGCTAGATGTCCTATTTCTCCCAATCGGAGGCTTCTACACGATAGGGCCCGAAGAGGCTCGCAAGGTCATGGACTCCCTCAAGCCGAGAATAACAGTCCCAATGCATTACAGAATGCATGGAATGTCGGCCACCTTCGACAAGCTAAGCACGATAGAAGACTTCATACGCAAAGATGACAGCGCCAAAAGGCTTGATGGTCCGAGCTTCAGTGTCGCCAAAGCTAATCTTCCGGAGAAATCACAGATAGTCATACCCAAGTTGAGCTGATCTCCGCAGAGCTGTTCAATGTCAGGCACCTATGTGCACGCTAGGCCTTACGAAGAGCTTGACGTGTTGCTTCGCTTTGCGGGGAACTCGATTG